>JAEEGL016349255.1_pt1 | contig 194156 bp, 203 predicted proteins | sample 9134231 | NCBI WGS metagenome assembly JAEEGL01 (sample SAMN16246548, study PRJNA631951) | gut metagenome | biome: gut microbiome; feature: rumen; material: fiber-attached | host: Bos | place: Iran: Karaj | collected 2018-10 | reverse complement strand
GGATTCAGCCTTATGAAATATCCGGGTCTGCCCTTTCTGTCCTCAAACGCAACGCCACGAACGGTCATTTTTTCCATCAGGATATGGTATCGTGGCTTTTCTTGACTCCAGATACGGACAGTCCGTTTATCATATTCATTTACCGAAGTAACCAGCAAACTGTAAAGCTCTTTCGGAAGCAGATGATAATATCCGTGACGGATATCTTCATACAACATGTCCTGACGCATTTTGTCTTTTTCTTCCATAATCTTTCCCTTCCTTTAAATTATTTTTCAATCTATGTCATCTCTATGGGGACAACACTGAAATTGCATTTTTCTTCAACTATATTATACTATATATAGTGGAAACTGTCAAGGAAAAGGCACAAGATAATGGGTGTAAAAAACAGGAAAATATACTATTACAGGTTACGCACAGCCTTGCAAAGACGGGCTAACATATCATCAAGCTGTTTGTCCAGTTGTTCTTCACGGGTCGTGTTCTGCAGGTTTGTCTGGCTATCGCTGTAGGACAGAAGGGAAACGCCGTTCCTGTCATCAGCGGTACGCAGATTCATACGCAGGTTTACAGTTGTTTTCCCTGTCCAGCGTGTCTCATAACGGTCAACATATACATCCAGCACAGCATCGCAACGCTCTTTCAGGAAAGAAGCATATGCCTGTTTCGCTTCATCACGATTAATAATTTTTCCACCGTAATCACGTACCTTCATAAACTCTTCCCATTCTTTTCTGTTGGAAACGCCTGTAATCCCGACTTTTGCCAGTTTTGCGTTAATTTTGTCAGTTACAGCGTCGTACCACTCGTTGCTTACATCGGGAGTAACATCGCTCTGTGTGAACCAGACTTTTGTCACTACTTTCTGAATACCTGACGCTTCTGCTTTCTGCAGGAAGCCCGTCTGCATAAAGAAGACAGCCAGCAACGTAAAACATACCATTAAAATTTTTTTCATCACAATAACCTCCTCTAATTGTCATTTTTGTAAAACTAATGGCAATTTTATTGTAACGCAACAGATAATCAAAGTCAATAAAAGGATAAAAAAAGATGCAGGCTTCCCGTTAATAAATCCTTTCTGTCTGTGGCAAAGGCTGTCAAGGGATTTCAGCCCTTTACTGCCTTTAGGCACAGACGGTAAAATGAGTTAAAAGGGAAGCCGAATCTGTTGTTTTCTTCTATTTTTATGTTTTTTGGCAAAAAAGTTTACATGTTTACATTTTTGTGTTACAATATAATGTGAGCAGGAGGGTTTTATTATGCTTACAGATAAAAAACATTATATTCATGAGGTATTTGCAGGGATTTCTGCTGAAATTACGAACAACGTCAAAGTATATGTCAGAACAAAGGAAGGTAAAGTCAAAGCGGTTCTTACTGGCATCCATTTTGGTTTTCCGTATCGGCTGGAAACCACAGCGGTATGCCATGAAAAAGATGTTTTTGACGAAACTACTGGTATTCTCCTTGCTTTGGTAAGGCTTCGGAACAAATATCTGTTTTATGAAAAAAATGTTTTATCAAAGGTATGGCTTCCCCGTTCAGGTGAGACATGTTATTTATTGTTCTTTAAACCGTATGATAAAAATGGGAGTTACGTAGTCAGGGAAATCTTTTTTGATTATGATAACATTAGCCATATTGCAGGATTTATGGAAAACCGTCTGTTCAGAAATTACCGTGACGCCCGTAAGAAAGCTTTTTACTATTCGTTTGAGTATGGTAAAATCCGCAAGGAAGCAATTATTCAGGGAAAACTGGAACTTCCTGACGAGGTTAATGATACATTGACACCTGACGAACGGCTTGCCGTCAAAGTTGAAAATGCTAACAAGCAATTGGAAGAAGCAGAAAAAGCGGAACAGGACAATGCTACATTAATTCTGAAAAGTTATCCCAAAGATGAGGATTATGACTGGATTAATGAGAGGGCGGATATGGATAAGCGTTATGAAAACGCTTCGCCTTACCTTTTCAATGTGGATGATGCAGATAAATACATGATTCCGGGAAGTGTGGGCAACCCTGATGTTGAAACACATATTGAAAATGATGTTCCAACAATAGAGGAAACAACTTTGGGTTATGATAACATGTTGGAATATGTTATACCTTGTGATAACGAAGGAGGGCATGCAGATGAAACTGAATAAGAAAAAGATTGGTACAGTTACAATCTTATTAGTTGCATTGATGGTCGGCATGTTTAGTTCTACTTATGCCCGCAGGCATAGATATTATGACGGATATACACCGACCCCGCATAAAAGGTGGCATCGTTACGCTGACCATCTGGACTTTGGTTTGAAAAACCGTAGTTATCTGTATCCGGGCGGGGAAGTGTTTATCAACGATGGCACTAAAGAACCGGGGTATCCTGATACATCATACCATATCCGTGAGGGTGTAGAAGGTCCTGGCTTACGTGACCGTGCACATGAAGAAAGAGACGAAAAGGTAAAAATCAGAGCTAACTTGGCAAATCCCGGACACATTAAAGGCGATGAGAAAATTCTGGATTATGCTACTCGTATCTTGGGTCAGATGCAGCGTGCGCAGGCAGGTTTGAAAGGTGTTGATTCCGTATCTGACAGAATCGATAATGGAATGAACAAAGACGCTTTGGACCTGACAAAGGCAGAGACATGTATCAATCCAAACAAACGCTTGGATATTCAGGGCGAACTGGATAAGACCCCGTTACGTGTTCTGGACTATACTGATATTTCCGATTTGGACAAAAAGATGAAGACAGATTCGGAAGCTATCGAATATTGCCAGAAAGTTCTTGCCGAAGGCGATATATACAGGAAAGCTATTACGGATGAGATGAACAGGCTTCAGAAAGAAGCGTCCAAGATTATGGAAATGAAAGGTTCTGATGAAGGCATCACATCCAACCCAAAAGAAGGCGGTTCGTCTTCCCGAAGCGTTCTGGCAGAAAAACAGCGGGTCATTCTGTTACGCAGGGTTTCGGAAAAGATGGAAAAACTGGAACACAAGCTGGATTCCATCGAAGAAGCTGAACGCAGCCTGATGACGAAATACCAGAACAAGATGAATTTTGAAAACAATATGCTGAACAAAGCAGGTCTTGCTTCTGTGAAAGTATATGACCCCTTTAACGAGACTTCAGTGAAACAGAAGGAAGAAGATTTTGGTCCGTCTTCTACCAAGAATTTTGGATTTAAAAAGATTGAAATGTGAGTCGATGGATAATGACTTGGAAATCTCACAGACTGATAACAGGATTATCTGTACTGTTGGTAACGGAAAACCCTTGGCTGGCAGTTGTGTCGTCCTTTGGGAGTACGTTTCCTGACAGGGTAGAACTGTGGATGCCGGGTAAATGGCAAAAGCACCACAGGTTCTTTTCCCATTGGTTTGTGTTTTATCTGATTTTGATTTTTGTTGTAAATCTTCCAGTCTGGGGCGGAGACCCGTTGGGCGTACACAGGTTTTTCCAGTGGTTCTTTGTGGGATGCCTTGCCCATATCATACAAGATGCGATTTGTGGTAAGATTCCCGTGCTTTCTCCCTTTTCCCGCCATTATATCTGTCCCCGTTTGTTCTATACAGGCGGTCCGGGAGAAAACAGGTTTGTCTTATTCTATGTAATATCTGCACTTACGGTGTGGGTATTTATGAAATTTCCGTTAAATATTGTAAATTGATAGCAGGGGCTGGTGGAATTTCCATCAGTCCCTGTTATGTTTATATTGTAAGGCAGGGTGTTTTATGTTATAATCGGTATAACAAAGCGTATGAGGTTTTATTATGATTTATCATATATCTTTTGATGGCGAGAAACAAGATATTGCCCGCTTTCGGCGTTCGATTCAGGGACGTGATTCTTTTCTTGATATGAAGCGTGTTACTTCGGAAAAACTGGATATGAATGTTTTATTATCAGCTGAGGATGGTGCCGCTGATTTTTATGTGCTGGTTGAAGGCAAAGATGCGGAAAAAGGAATGCGTCTTTTACAGAAAATGTCCCCTGTCTCCATGAATTTTGAACCTTGTGCCCAGAATTTTAAAGACCTGTATCCCGAACGTTTTGCGTTCCGTTTGTATACAGGTCTTTCTGATAAGTATCCTGCTCTTCATAAAAGCCAGTGCCTTGAAGTGTTGGCAGAGGATGGGAGCATGATTCAGATGACGGAAGGCGAATGTCTGTCAGCAGATGTTCCGTATCCGTACGGGTATTATAATACGGAAAATGGGATTATGACAGCATACGACAGTCATCTGGATATGAAAGAAGTTCTTCGTTCTGCTTCTGATTCCCTTGATTTTACTTCTGAATCAATGGTGTTTGCGTTGGGAGTAATAAAAGAAGCAAAAAATGGGACGTTGTTTACCCTTGTAACTGACAGGGAACATCCTGACAGGGCTGACCTCTATCAGGTCAGCATGAATGCTTCTGTTACTTCTTTCAGTAAAATGCTTTCCCAAAAGGATGCAAAGGAAAATACATTTTCAGAATGCATTCTTTTTGAAAAAGGGCATAATATTATAAAAAAAGCTGTGCCTCATACATTAGAAGATACGGTCATGATGTTCAGGAAAGAAAATTTTTACCGATTGGAACCGGGTTCTGTAATAACCTGTTCCCTTCGTAATCCAAACAGTAAAGACAACCTGTATTATTTTAACAATTTGGAAAACGCTTCATCTCTTCGTATGGTGATAGTCAAAGCAGGGCATGATGGGGAATTTGTTCTTTTCAACATGGATGATATGGGAAATTATATATCAGATTCCAAATATCCCAACAGGTTGGCAGAAAAGGTATTTTTGGACAATAAACAGTATGTTTCTATTGTGGAAGACAAACGCCTGAATGACAAGGCGCTTGGCTGGATGCGTGATACTTTTCGTCCGAACGGGATTCTTAGATTTGAGTATAGCATGAATGTGGCAAGAAATATTGATTATGCGACTATGGAGATTCCTTCCCGTACATATGAGATTCGGCATGAGACAAACCGTGTTTCACGGAAGAACGAACCAGTAAAAACAATGTGATTTATTACATTTGTTAATACAATTATTAAGACATTGGAGGGGTGGCTGTGAAACCAAACAAGAAAAACGCTCCGTTTGTTATGGCATTTGCAGGAGTGGCTTGTTCTTTTATCGTTTGCAGGATGATTGAAGCTTCTTTGACAAATACGCTGTTATTGTCTGTTTTTGTTTTGGCTTTTTGTTTTCTCCTATCAGACAGGATGCTGGGTATTATTGGCAAGGAAACCTATGAGCAGAATGCAAAACGGGAACTGGCATCTTTTATGAGAAATAGCAAAAAACGTGTTTTTTCTTTTCCGTTTAGCAGTGTTTCTTTTGTAGGGTACAGCCCTGATACCCGTAAAAAGATTTGTGTGAAAGGCAATAATACGGAAGGAAACCAAATGGAACTGGTTCTTTCTGACAGTGAAATCGTTCCGTTGTTCCATATTGAAAGTGAAAACAAGGATTTTTGTGTGATGAACAGGGATTCATTTTTTATTACGCTTCGATGCCTTATTAAGGGAGAAGGCTGGAAAGATGTTGAAACTGTATTCATGAATGGTTCAAAAGATGCCGAACATCGCTGGGAAGCATTATCTGATATGTTTTTCAAAGAAAGATATGATAAAGTCAGCCAGTTGTATTTTTCCCGTGCATCGGGAAGCACAAAATAACAGGTTGGTTTTTATAGCTGTATCAGGAGTATATTATGAAGTTAAATGAGGAATGGGTCGAGGATATCCAGCAGATAGAAGGAAGTCTGTCCCGTTATGGAAAGGCGTTTCTTTCTGCTTCCGAATCGGGTGAAAAACCCGATTCTTCTTATATTGATGAAGCAAAAAAAAGTTTGTCTTATCTGGCAAAAAAGGTAACTGTCAGGAACAAAGAAAATGGGTTTTATACGATAAGTTTGGGTGATTCTGCTGTAAGGATGAATCTTTGCCCAGAATATAAAGAACCTTGGGTCTATTTTTCAGGGGATGAAGACCATGCAGTCAGGCTTTCCGCTTTTTTTTCTGATGTTTCCGATATTAGGAAGATACAGTCTTATGCGGAACGTGTGTATACCGTGTATCATGACATGTTTTTAAAAGATGATGTACCTGAACAGATAGATGCGCTGAATCTTAACAGAAAAAACATGATAAAAACAGAAAACACTCCGTTTGTTGTCCTTGATTCAGTTAACGATGAACCTCTTGATATTTTTAAACCAACATATTTATATAATATTAATGGTTCAAAGGTTTATTTGCCGTTAAAAGAGGTAATGGACAATGATGAGTATAGGGCGGGATTAACTAAAGAACTGAAAAGTTATTTTTCCCTGTATCCTGATACCGTGAACAGTCAGGAAGCCTTAAAAATTCAGAGACGGTACGAAGAATCTTTGGTTTGTGAAAAGATGCGGGAATATTACGGTACTTCTCCAGAAATGGTCGAAATTGTCGGATACTGTAAAAAGAACACGATGACAGGGGAAGAGAATGTCGTCACGCTTCGCTTCAATTTCAGGGAAGAAGGAGATGTTCGGAATATTAATGGTCCCATGGTCACTGTTTCTTCTGCCTTGGATTTCACAAATGAAAAAGAAAAGATGTCGTTCTGCCGTTTTGTATATGAACTTTCACAAAATGGAAAAAAGAATGAAAACGGATATCCGAACAACGAGATTCGGCAGTTTATGACTTCTGCTTTTTTTAACAACCAGAAAGGCAAAGAACTTTTTGTTACCAATACAAAAAATCTTATGATGTCTGATATTTTGCATCAGTATTGTAACAGGATATCTGACAATGTGACACATACGATTTTGGATGAAGCTTCTGCCCGTGCTGAAAAGATACAAAAGATAGAACGGAACAAGATGATGCTGACGGTCCAAAAGAAACAGGAAGAAGATGAATATCTGAAATGGAAAAAAGAGAATCCGCACCGTGACAGGTTTGACCGTTTTTGTGCATCTATAACACCATTGGCAATGTTGTGTAAAGGGGTTGGGATTCATAACACATACAGTGATTCAATAAAAGCATTAAAAACATATAATGATGAAATAACAGTCTTAAACATGAAACAAAATACAATTTTGACACGTATTCATCCTGAAGGGGTAACCTATTTCAAAAAGGTGCTGGAAAAAGAATTGAAGGCAGAACGTGACAGGCTGGAACGTGGGCTGAACAATGATGGGAAAAGCAGGGAACTACATATATCCATGATGCAGAATTATCATCACAGGGGACCCCGTTCCCTGTAATGATTTAATTAAACGGGTTATGGATAATTAAAAATAAAATCAAAAGATGTTGTTCTGATAAAAAAATATAAGGAATGCGTTCCTTCGGGAACGCTTTTTTATTTACATACTTGTTCTTTTTTTGATATAATATAGGTAGGAAATTATAATTTTTGTATGTACATCGGAGGCTGGTATGCGTAACGATTTTTCATTACGGTCGCTGTTATTACTGCGACAGGAAGATGATTTTTTTAAATTATTAAAAAAGGAAAAGACGTTTGAAGTACTTGTTGCATTTTTGTATGAGGTATTTGACAAACGGAATGAAAAGGCAATTAAGGAAGATTTATTTTATACGTATTGGAAGCGTTATCTGGAACGTGAGTCAGGTACGTTAATAGAGTTGGGATTGCAGGATATTTCAACGGATAATATGTACCGTATGATATGGTCGTGCAAGTTGATTACCCGTAAATTTGAAGATGACAAGATAGGCGGTCAGGTTGTGGTTATCGTTACAAACGTATATAAAGATATTGTGCGTTTATTGGAAGAACGTACGGGAAACGGTGTTATCGGTGGTGCGCATTATATTGAAGATGATATCCGTATCATGTTGGATGATGCAAGTATGGTCAGCGGGGATGCAAAACGATATTTAAAGAAATTAAAAGAACAACGGAAAGAAATTGACGCAAAAATAAAAGAGATTGAGAAAACAGGGAAAATGAAGTCAGTCTCGGATGATGAACTGCGGAATATCATTCATACAACAGACCGTCGTTTGAACAGTTTTGGGGCGATGTTATCCCGTGGTACAGTACAGTATAAAGAACAACATGAAGAAATTTGGAATGAAATTCGTGGTATTGTGAACCCGAAAGAAAAGATGACAAAAGGGGAAGTTGCGTACAAACAGTTATCCGCATTGGATGAATTGTATCATTCGGATACGGCAAAAGCGTTTAATGATATGATACAGTTATTCTTGAACCCTGAATATGCACGGTACATCAAGCAAATCGTAGATACATATTATAATAATAAATCTTCATTGCGTATTATGCGGAATGAGGGAATTGATTTGAGGGGAAGGCTTCGACAGTGTCTGGAAGACAGCAGGCAGTATTCTAATCAGATAACCCTGTCTTTTAAGAATTTGGAGTCTTATCTTCGTTCGACCAATACGGAACGGAACCGTCTTTTATATAGCAAATCAGATGATTTATTGGCATCTTGTAAGTTGTACGGTAATGAGCATTCGTTAAAACGTCATGTGTTTACGTACAAAAACTGGATGCCGAAATTGGTTACCCCAGCTAAACTGGTTTTAGGAGAATTAAGGGAACGGAAAAAACTGATACGGAAGATGCCGGAACTGGATATACAGGTAAATCAAAAAGAACCTAAAGTTATGTACAGGGATATTGCTATGGCAGGCATTAAGGAAAAGTTCCGTCGGTTGCTTGACAGGCACAATGGTATATTTACATTAAAAGAGTATGTGGATGAAGAAAACACATATTTCGGTATGTATGAATTTTTAACGGTCAAGAAAATTATCTCTCGTTATATGGATGAAAAAGATATTGTTCAATGGCAGGAAGAAGGAAATAAGTATTTTGTTTTAAAAGATTATGTTTCAATGCAGGATGATGTAGTAAAAGAAGAAGGCGTGTTTGCCTTGAATTTTACGTTTGATGAAAAGGGGTATGAACAATGGAAGAAAGACAATTTTGTGATATAACAGAGATGGATAATTTTTTAAAAGAATTCGACCAATTGGATGAAAATGATTTTTTAAAGATGCAGAGATGTATAAACTGGTTGATGTTTCGCAGGGGAATAGTGGATGGCACGTATGAACCGGAAACAACTATGTATTATTATATCGTATCACATAATGAATTGATTAGTCGTTATTTGAAGGTTGCGGGGCTGCGGTTGCGTGTAGATACGGAAAACATGCAAGTATGGTTTGATGAGTTGCCCGAAGACGAGGGCGGGGGATATTCTCCGTTTACAGCTTCCCGTATGAATGGCAACCATATCATTTTACTTTCTGTATTACAAAAACGATTGGCTACCCGTGCCTCGTCCAAAGATATCGGGCTGGAATTTCCCAACGGTGTATATTTGACAGAACAGGATATTTTACAGGATATGAGTTATTATATGGAGAGCCGTACAGACGAAAAACGAAGATATTTGGATGCAAAGGCTGCGATTAATACGTTTTCCAAAGATTTAGGAATACTTCGTGTCGTATTGGATAATGTACGGTTACCAGATGGTACAGAATGTCCTGTATATAAGGTAAGTCCGTTTATTGAGCATCAGTTTGATGTAGATAAAGTAGAGGATTTGTTAAAGAAGGTAAATATGATGATGGATGAGCCGGAAGAGGATGAGGTTAATGGATAATTTGTTTCAGGATGTAGATATGATTACTGATGGTATGTCTGATTCTATGAATACGTTTTTTGTAAAAAATGGTGTATATTTGGATGCCATTGAATTGAATAATTGGGGTTCATTTAAACTGACTGAAATTACGCTGGATAGTTTTCCTTCTTTGTTTGTAGGGGAAAACGGTACAGGAAAAACTACTATTGTAGATGCATTGATGACGCTTTTGACAAAAAACCCAAAATATAACAGTTCCAGTGATGCGAAAGGCAAAGATAAATTAGACCGCAGGTCACTGGCGGAATATGTGCGTGGGTTTAAGGAAAGCACAAGGGAGAACGGGCATAAGTCGGTACAATATCTTCGCACGGACGGCGAGATTTCTATTATTCTGCTTCGTTTTCGTTCAGGAGTGGATTATTATTCGATTGCCAATGTGTTCCGTGTAGATGATAATAAAGACCCTAAAAAAGACTCTCAACGTTTTTATGTGTATTCCGAAGGATATATGTCTATCCGTGGTAATTTTTTAAATATACAGGGAGATACGTTTGAATCGTATCGTTCTGCGGTAGGTAAACAAAATAATATTGTTGTTACATCTGACCGTAAAAAGTATTTTGATTTTGTACGGCTGAAAATCGGTCTAATTGATGATAATGCCATGAAATTATTGCAGATGCTGGTTTCCAAAAAAGAAGTAAAAGACATGAATGTTTTGATACGGAAGCATATGTTTTTGAACCGTACAGACTTTAGCAGTGATTATGAACAGACAAATGCAGGAATCGACGTAGTTTTGACTGTCGAAAAAGAATTGCGGGAAGACCGTCTGCGGAACAGTATGCTGGAAGCATTAGTCCCCTGTATCAATGACGGGTTGGAAAAAACACATAAATATAATTTGTTAAGTAATTTGAGAAACAAAGTTCGTCCGTATGTATTCCGAAATGGGAAAGCTGTAGCAAATAAAGAATTATCGAATTTGGAAAGCAGGTTAAAGGATGTAGACCGTTTACTGGCTTCTTTAAACCGTTCCCGTGATGATGTCAAAGATACGATTCATTCATTGGAACATGAAAAAGGCGAAAAAGGAGGGTTTGCGGTTACACAAAAAGAAGCAGAACTTACAAGATTACAGGAAAAACAGCAGCGTATCTCGGAATTAAAAGAACACTATGAACAAGTTCTTTCCATGCTGGATATTCCTATGGAATTAACCAGTGAAGTAACATTCCAGAATACGCAGAATAATGTAGAAGAATATCGTAAAAATCTTGATGATGAATATGATAAAAAATATGAATTGTATCAGAAAGTAAATGAACAAAATTCAAAAGCAGTTTTTACATACCAGAAATACCAGAATGAAAGCTGGCAATTAGAAAAGAATAAGATTGCGATTGATGAAAAATTAGTATTTGTCCGTGATACGATTTGCAAGGCTTTACAAATTGACCCTTCGACGATGCCGTTTTTGGGGGAATATCTTTCGGTAAATGATAAAGAATGGATACCCGCATTGGAATCTGTTATGCGGCGTAAATCCATTTCCTTCCTTGTAGAAGAAAGTATGGCAGAAAAGGTATCGGATTATTTAGATGCTCATGTGTTTAAGGGGATACGGTTCGAATATATCGTTATGCATTCTGTAAAGCATCCGGTATTACATGAAAAAGGAACACCGGCGTGGAAGAAAATACAGGTATTGGAGACGATGCCCTATGCAGGCTGGGTAAAGAATTATATTCGCTATGCAGCGAATTATTATTGCTGTGATACTCCGCAGGAATTTAACTGTCTGTATCCTGCGATTACAAAAAGCGGGCAGGTTCGTTCTGATAACTATTCCCGTATTAAAGATGACCGTTTCAATATTTATGACGCAAAACGGTACGTAATGAGTGGGTCATACAAAGAACGTCTGCAGGCATTGGATAAAGCTATTCTTGAAGCGTCTAACGAAAAGAAACGGTGCAATACGGAATTGGTATCTGCTAAAAACGCACTAGATGATGTAAAACGCAGGCAACAGGTTGTAAATGAAATTCCCAAAGTTAAATCTTTTGAAGAAATTGATATAAAAACGGTCAATGCGGAAATTGCAGAATGCAATGAAGCGTTGAAAGTGTTAAAGAATAACAAAGATTTGATTAATTGTGAAAAAAATATCCAAAATGCAAAAGATAAATTAAAGGAGATAGAAAATAAAACAGAAACCGTAAAAACTGAAAGGGATGCTGTTAATATTGAAATTTCTACATTAGTTGGAAAAATCAAAGAATACGAAGAAGAATCTGTCGATGTGGTCTTTGACAACGAAGAAGAAGCAATTATGAAAGAGATGTATGATAAATATGCACCTTCTTCTAAGAAGCCTGTATTTGATACGATTATGAAGACTTCTACCACTATTTTAAAACAAATTTCAGGACAGGTTTCCAAAATTGAAAAAGAAAAGAATGCCGTATGTGAAGAAGCTGTCAAGAAGATGAACCAATATGTGAACCATTTCGTTAGTGCGAAAAATAACTTAAAGCCTACTATGACGGAAGAGGACGAAGCAAAACGGTTCATTGAAGAATACGAACGCATCAGGGATGACATTCTTCCCAAGGCACAGGAAAAACTGGAACAAATTTGGAACACTACGGTGATGCATCAGATTTCCACGTTCGTAGCTTCTTTGACATATCATATTGATGATGATATTGCTATTATTGTAGATAATATCAATGATATTCTTCGCCGTGTTCCGTATTCCCAGTCCCCGACCTTTGTACAGATTGGCTGTCAGCATACGAAAGATGGACGTATTGTGGAACTTCGTAAGAAGTTAAATACTTTATCCATGTCAAACGGGCTTATGGTAACGGCGACAGATAAAGAAAAAGAAGAAGCGATTACCCTGTATAGTGATTTAAAGGAATATATTGATAAATACCGTATCAAGACGAATGGCACATATCATGAGGATAATATCCTTGACCCTCGCAACTGGTTCGAGTTCCCCGCAGCACAATATAAAAAGGTTGTAGATGAGGACGGGCAGGAAGAACTTGTTATGGTCAAGGTATTGGATAATGTAGCCAAACAGTCCGGCGGGGAAGGGGTTAAATTGACGTATTTCATCCTTGCGGCTTGTTTCGGGATGTGTATGCATCTGCTGGATGAAAACTACAGTGGTAAGACTTTTCGTTTCCTATTGATAGATGAAATCGGGGATAAGTTATCTCCTACCAATCTTCGTGATGTTATTCATTTATTCAGGGAACTTAAAATCCAACTGGTGTCTTTAATGCCGTTAGATGATAAGGTTTCACGGTATGAAGGGTTTGTAGGCAATATTGTCCGTACTGATTTTATAAACAGTTTATATACGTATGCAGAGACATTGACATATTCTGAATACGTAAAACGCAATAAGCAGTGTATTGAGGAAAAATTGAGGAAAGTACATGAGTAAAATTTATTTGCCGGAAGATGTGGAGAAGGAACTGGAAAAGATGTTTCATTCAGGAAAGTTATACCACTATCTTCCGGGGGGTAAAAAAGAAGGTCAGCCTGTATTTGACAGACCAGTTTCACCCCCTGTACGAGGACGAAAATTATCATATTCAGCAATGATGGACACAATTCTTCCATGGAAAAATATTTGGGAATTATCCCGTTTGTGCCGATATGATTCGATGTGGGGACTGCATTGGCTGCAATCGGACAATCGGGGGATATATTCCGTGTATAAACGTATACGGATACATTCACCTGAAGATGTATTCCGTTATCTTTATAAAGAACAGGAATTACAAACTTTTTTGTGTTATATAAACGAATGTCATTTCCCGAAAGCATTAAAATCATTGATGTATGAAAGTTCTTCTTTCAGAGAATGGGTATATGGGCTTCATTATTTTGTTAAAAAAATAATACTGGAACAAAAAACAAAAGAATGGATAACATCCGAAATTTTGCTTGGGATTATCGAACGGTGTAAAAAAGTTCCTGATGAAAAAGAATTTGCACGAAATGTGTTTATTCCGCATTTGGATACAAAGTTTCTTGAACGGAACATGGGAAAAATACGGCAAATTTATAATGCTGTAAATGATGACATTGCAGTAAATAAGGATAATCTTGCGGAAAAATTAAATATACAATTTGGTATCCCTGTATTTACAGTGTTTTATAATGGGGAAACCGTTAATTTGGAAGAAACAAAGATGGCAGAGTATTTTAATGATTCTCCCCCTTGTACCCTCTTACTTTCTGAAAATAATGTTCCTGTCCGTTCTTTTAATTATAAAGATGTTGTTGTTATCGGAGGGATGGGGTATCGTGTTGTTAAACTGATACAGAATATGCCATGGATTTCTCGTGTAAAGAACGTATATTATTGGGGAGATATGGATAAGAACGGGTTTAATATTTTAAGTCGTGTATATGAGGTACTTCCGAAGGTACAATCTGTTTTTATGGATATTGACACGATAAAGAGTATACCGTTTAATGTAATGGTAAAAGATGTAGACTGTATATATGATGAAAGTAATTATAAAAATTTATCTTTGGTAGAACACAGGGCATTTGAATATTTGAAAGAACAGGATTTACGTATTGAACAGGAACGTGTTCCAAAAGAATTTGTACAAAAAATGATTGATGACATTTCTAATAATCCGTAAAAGGTGGTTTTTGTATGAGCAACTGCTTTTTTACAGGTAAATGTTGCAGTCTTATATGTGATAATAAAAAAAGAAAAGGTTTATTTGCTGTGAAAGGAACATATTGTAATTATAATAAAGAAACGGGTGAGTTAGAGCCTGACTGTTAAAAATAAAATCAAAAGATGTTGTTCTGATAACAGCATCTTTTTTTATTGGGTAAGTAGTCTTTTAAGACATGATATAATATATATAAGGATGGTGTTATATATGAAAACGATAGATGTTTTGTATGATGAATTAGATGATATGATAGAAAAACAATACGAAACGGATGACTTTGATGAGGATATTATAATACGTGATAAGTCTATTGGTGATGATGCAATACTTTTGTTCGGACCCGTTTGGCATGTAAAAGATAAAGGTTTATTTGCTGTGGAAGGAACATATTGTAATTACAATAAAGAAACGGGTGAGTTAGAGCCTGACTGGTCACTGACTGTCTTATATCCTGATACGGAAAAAGAACCTGATTATAATAAGTTCCTTTATTATGAACAAAGTTCTCCCACGACTACGATTCATAATTATTTATTTTCGTTCAATATTTGAACAACATTATTATAGCATAATATAAAAAAGATTCCCCCGACAGGCTATGCCTGCGGGGGATTTCTTTTGCATTGTGATTTTATTTTGCCGTATTTGAAACGACTACAGGGTTATCTGGTGTTTACCAGATTATTTCTTTTTCTTTCCTTTCGGTTTAACATTGACAGCTTCTTTGAAAGCTTTGCCAGCCTTAAACGCAGGAACGGTCGCTTCAGCGATTTTGATGGCTTTGCCAGTCTGCGGGTTGATACCAGTGCGTGCTGCCCGTTTGCGAGGCTCGAAAGTACCGAACCCAATCAAGGAAACACGTTCGCCTTTGGCTACAGCTTCGGAGATAGTACACAGTGTTGCTTTTAAGCACTCGTATGCACACATTTTGGATACGTCTGCTTTTTCTGCAATGGCAACTACAAGTTCAGTTTTGTTCATGGTTTTCCTCCATTTTTGTTTGAATTTCCGCTTCCAGAGCGGATTTTAGGTTACCCTATGGTTATTATAGCTTTAATAATGCGGTTTGTCAAGTTTTTTTTAAAAAATTTTTTATATTTTTTTAGTATTTTTTAAAAAAATATTTGTGTTGACCTTTTTGAAAAATTGTATTAGAATAGAGAAAAGGATACGGGAGGGAATTATATATTATGTTCTGGACACAAGGACGTAAGGTCGTTGTTTCTGTATTTGGTTTTTTATTTACTGTTTTAATTTTGCATTTTACCCTTGGTGTTACACTCTATGAAAATATGACCCTGTCTGCAGACCGTGGGATATATTTAGGATGGAGTGTCGGTTTGGATAAACTGAAATATGGTGATTTTATTATTTTTCGTCTGCCATATATGATTGGGCATCTTCCCGAAGGGCATTTTATGCTGAAACAGGTGGAAGGAAAACCGGGCGACACATATAAGGTATATGATGACAGACTGGAGATTCATGGGGAGACCTATAAGATTGCCCGTTCTATTAAAGAACTTCCCCAGCTTGCGGTAGGGGAATATGTTGTTCCTGATGACCATTATTTGTTTTTGAATCACGTAGAAACTTCTTTTGATGGAAGATATCTTGGTGTAATCCACAAAAAAGAACTTGTCGCAAAGGTATGGATTATGATAAACTATGAGAGGATATATGAAACATTGCTTCGCTGGGGCTGGGTCAAGCCTGTGATGCAGTTACACAAGGAGGATAAGTAGTAATGGAAGATTTAAAAAATACGATGAATGAATTTGCAGATAAGGCAAAGGATGCGATGGAAACCGCCAAAGATGAAATTGCCGACAATGTGAAGGAAGTGAAGGAAGCAGTTTCGGAAGCCACTGAATCTCCGAAACACACTGCAGAACCGCAGGAAAAGGTTGTAATTAAAGATAACCGTCATCGTGTAAACAAGGTTATCTATTTCCTGCTGGCGTTTTTCTTTGGTACAATCGGAGCACATAAGTTCTATGCTGGTCGTGTTGTTACTGGTATTCTGTTTTTATTGTTTGCCTTTATCGGATGGCTGTTTACGTTTGTTTTAGGTCTTGGATTGCTTCTTCTTTGTTTCTTGGAAGTGGTTGCATTTATTCAGGGTATCATTGTTCTGATGAAACCTACAGGCGAAGACGGATTAGTAGAAGCTTAATTTATTATTGTTAATAGACGAGATATAGCAAGATGAGCATAGAAGATAAAGAGAAGATGCCCGCAGATAAGAGACGCAATCGGTTCTCTCGCAGGGGAAACAATTCAGACATGGGTGCTCTGGTGCTGTATCTCGTTCTTATTTATACATTGATAAAAGCGATTACAATGTTTTTATGGGATGATTTTTACAGATAACAGAAAGGGCTGTCATGTTACACACAGAAGTAATGCAACGGGAATGGATTCATTACTTCCTTATGTCTGATACGCCTTCCAGACGGAACTTTTGCCGTGAACGTATGCGTATGTTCAACGTAACGAAACGTATCTTCCGCAGGGAGGCGGAACAGTTTATTCGGGAAGAAGAATACCGTTTGGAAAAGCTCCGTGGTTTGATTGAGCAGGAAATTGAGAACTATGAAGCTGAAGAACGGGCAAAGATAAACCGTGATGAAGAGTAATAACATATATGTTGGAGACTGTCTTGATTTAATGGGCAGGCTTCCTTCCAGTTCTGTTGACCTGATTATGACTTCTCCGCCTTATGCAGAACAGAGAAAACAGGTCTATGGCGGTGTAGGTGAAACTGAATATGTGGATTGGTTTTACGCCCGTGCAGAAAAGATGTATCGCATCTTGAAGCCTACGGGCAGTTTTGTATTGAATATAAAAGAGCATGTGTCTGCTGGTGTAAGAAGTTTTTATGTCTGGCATCTTGTTGAAAAATTGGGCGGTTTGTTCCGCTTTTCTGATACATATATATGGGTAAAAACAAATCCGTTTCCGACAGGAAATCCTCGACGCCTGAAAGACGGATTTGAATACTGTTTCTGGTTTACCAAGACCCCGCAGTATAAATTTTTCCCCAACAATGTTCTCACTCCTTCTACCAGCGTCTGGCTGGAGAGTGAAAAACGGCGTAAAAATACAGGAGAACACAATTGTACAAATGGGTCAGGTATGAATATGAACAAGCGCTGTTCACCTGATTTGGTACGTCCTTCCAATGTGATTACACTTCCTACGGATACCACGAACCACCTTCATCCAGCAGTATTTCCTACAGGATTGCCTCGTTTTTTCATAAATCTGATGACAGAACCTTCTGACCTTGTTCTTGACCCTTTTTGCGGAAGTGGAACAACCTTGCTGGCAGCTTCCATGCTGGGGCGTAAATTCATTGGAATGGACATTTATCCGCAGTATGTAGAAATTTCAAAATTGCGTCTGGGGATTGAATGACAGGAAATGTTCTGTTATGTTTACATAAGTAGTTTTAAATCTTTATTGGGTGAATATTCTGAATTTTTGAATTAACGCAAAAAAGACACACATTTTCATAAAAATGTGTTATAATACAAATATGAAATCTCACTTTGCAGATACATAAGGAGGCGTGAATATGCAGAGGAAACTCGGCAACTCGTGCAGATTTCTTCACGTATCCTTTTGTAAATATAGCCTTCGGGCAAATTAAGGAGGGATTTCTTATGAAGAAATCTTTAGTACTCGCAATGGCAATGGCATTAGGAGTAGCGGCTTCTGCCTATGCTGCCAACCCGTTTTCAGATGTACCTGCTGGTCATTGGGCATACGACAGTATTTCCAAACTTGCAGCAGCTGGTGTAATCGAGGGATACGGCGACGACACCTTCCGTGGTGACCGTCTGATGACCCGCTATGAAATGGCGCAGATTGTTGCCAAAGCTATGGCAAAAGGCGCTAATGTTGACAGGCTGGCTGCTGAATTTGCCAGCGAACTGGATGCTCTGGGTGTCCGTGTGGCAGCGTTGGAAAAGAAATCCGACAACGTCCGGATTACAGGAGAAGCCCGTTATCATTATGCTCACGTAAATGGTAAAGGTTCTCTGACCAATGACCATTCCACAGCATTGCGTTCCCGTTTGTGGCTGAATGGTAAAGTCAATGATAACTGGAACTATGTGGGCATGCTGGAAAACATTCAGGATTTGAGTGACCATGTTGGTAATGAGGAAACCCATTTCCAGCGTGCGTATCTGGATGGCAGACTGGGAGGTTTGAACGTAAAGGCTGGTCGTATCCATAAGGACATGGTAGACGGCAATCTGTATGAAGGTCGTATGGATGCGGTTGATGTGTCTTACGGCGACAAAATTCGTTTAAATGCGTTTTATGGCAAACCTTCTGATGACAACACAATTGCCAACTGGATTGGTTACGAAGAAGCATGGGGTGTTAATGCATCGGCTGGATTAGGCGACAAAGCCAAACTGCATGCAGGCATTCAGGAATTCCGTGATTCTGATGTAATTGACAACAACCGTGTGTGGAACGCAGGACTGGATTTCAAACTGGGTAAGGATGTTACGCTGGGTGGTATGTATTTGAAATCCAATTTGGATGACAAAGACCATGACCGTGACGGTGTGATTGCCAAGCTGGAATACGGCGGGGCAAAAGCAAACGAAGTGGGTTCATTTGGTCTGAATGCCAAGTATTACAATCAGGGCGCAGGCACATTTATGGGTACGGACTACAATGCCCATTCCATTACGGACATCTTTGCTGACCAAGGCTTCAAGGGTTACAGCTTGGGTGCTCATTATACAGTTGCCAAGAACATGATTCTGGGTGCTGAATATTACGACTTGAAGGGCAAAGAAGCAAAAGAAGATAAAGCCCGCATGATTTGGGGCGACCTGACAGTAACGTTCTGATGGCTGAAACAAAAACAGGGACTGACTTATGTCAGCCCCTGTTTTTTATTGTTTTCTTTTATATGAAAGGCATATCCTGTGCATAATAGCGGATTTGTTCCAGTGTTTCGTTAATCCGCATTTTACAGTTAAAAAAGAATTTGTCACGGGTGTTCAGGTCTTTATATTTTATGCCGTGGTCACGCACAAAAATATGGTAACCGCTGATTTTACTGGCAATTATATCTGCTTCTCCTTCCATTTTCACATAATCCTTGAAAGGATTTTTTTGGTGCTCCATCTGATACTTGTGCACCATTTCATGTGCAAGGACGAAGAAAAAGTGTTTGTCACTTAATTCACTTCCGTCTATAAGGATGCCGTTTGCTCTGGAAGAAACAGCATAGCTTGACTTGGAAATATTGGAAGGGATATGGAATCTTTCTAACACCCGTTTATATTCGCTGTATGTCTTGGTCACATAAACAATAACTTCCTGTTCCAGCGTGAGGTTATATTTGTCTTTAAAATAGCTTTCTACCTTTGCCACGCAATCCATTGTACGGTCTGGTTTATACCCGACGGCTTTATGGGCAGAACAGGGGAACATGACCATCAGTGTGAAGAATAATACTAAAAGTGTTTTTTTCATAAGGCTTCTCCAAAAACAGACAAAGGGACATAGTTCTCTATGCCCCTTTATGATTATAAGTATTTGTAATTTTGGATTGTTCTTACAAAGCTACAATAACACAGAACAGGCTGAATCAGATTTTGACTTCGCCGTTATTATATGCCTTGATTTCGTTGACAAAACCACGCAGGGCTTTCTGGAACGCTTCTTTCTTGCCGATATATCCGTCTTTTTTGTCATACAGACAACGGGAAATATAATTGGCATAAGATGTCTGGGTAGCAGGGTCTTCCAAATATCCACGCAGGATAACTTCGCCTTTGTCCTGTTTATCAACAACAAGGGTAATGCCTGTATCCCGTGCCTGCATCATCTGCATCAGTTCACGGTTGTTGCGTGCGTTATTACGGAGCGCTACATACGGGATGGTTTTGATATTAGAACCGACAAAGCATTCGTCAACCAGTTCTGTAATATCATATACAAGATTTTCTTCGTCCTTAATCTTATTTAGCATGTTTTCATCCATGACCAAGGACATATACACATTGGAGACTTTATGTTTCGGGGCTTCGGCAATCCACTGCATCTTTGCCCTGAACATCTCGTTCCCGGGTTTTGCCAGCACTTTGTCAATCGGCTCTGCTTTTGGCACATGTACAATCGGGGTATGAGACACATCGGGCGCCGCATATGTCGGTAAAGACAGCCCTGCACAGGTTACGGTAAGTGCTAATGCACAAATAAAATGTTTAATTTTCATAGCTTTTTCCTTTCTTTCCTTTCTTTCCTTTCGTTTTTAAACAAAACACAACAATGAGAAGATTTGTTTGCAGAACTTTCTGCGTAAGCCCTGATACCACAGCAAGGTTCTTCTCTTATCAGGGTGCTCCACCGGCAGGACTCGAACCTGCAACCAATCGGTTAACAGCCGATTGCTCTACCATTGAGCTACGGTGGAATTATTATAAGACAGGTGGCAGGGATTTGCACCCTGCATAATACCCAGAGAACCAATGGCGTTACGGAATCGAACCGTATCTGGGTTCTTTACCATGCCCTTGCAACTAGCGTCTACCTATTCCGCCACACCTGTCAAACAAACAATGGCGACGAGTACGAGAATCGAACTCGTATCGGTGGCGTGACAAGCCACTATTCTAACCGTTGAACTAACTCGCCGTTGAAGCAGAGAACAGGAATTAAACCCGCAACCTGCTTGATACATTTTTATTGGTGGGCAGGGATGGATTCGAACCACCGACGTCTCTTACGTAGCGGATTTACAGCCCGCCGCCTTCGACCAACTCAGCCACCTACCCTTATTGGAGCTGGGAACAGGAATCGAACCTGCAACCTGCTGATTACAAGTCAGCTGCTCTGCCAATTGAGCTATCCCAGCATTTATATTATGTTGAACTATTTCCTTCACTGGCATAACAGTCTTTCAGTGTAAAACCGAACACAGGCTGTTTCATGCGTTTATTGATGATACCCAACAGGGTACGGCGGTTCATTTCCCGTCCCTCATAATACCTGTTCCAAGCTTCGGAAATAGCGAAACATTTTCGTTTATTGGCTGTAACAGGTGCTTCGTTGGTCTTTTTATAATTATCATCAATCCAGTCTGCCAACACCTTTCTGGGGTCATCAGGATGAAGATTACTGCGGTCGGCAACACCACGCCAGAATTTAATGGCATTTCCGTGGTTGTTGCGGAGAGTGATGACACCTAATGCGATGATAATAGGAGCACCCAAATATTTGCGGTGCGATGTAGAATCAATAGATGTCACAATATCAAAATACTCAATTAGTTCATCTTCCCATCCAGCCATTTCATCCAGCAGTTTGGGGCTGGAGATTGAAACAGAATACAGTGTAGGGTTGACCAGTTCAAACCGATTTACGATATACGCCATTGCCCGCAATGCGTTATTTTTATATACAGAGTTACGGTATTTCGCATTCAGTGTCGGCGTAACATTGGCAGCTGCCAAAATCTGGCTGGTTGTACGCTTACGGATGTCGGTATCAAAGGAAGAATAAATCTTCCCGATGTCATCCCAATGCTCTACGTTTAAAATCGTAATGTTTGCAGTTTGCCGTGTGTCTGAATCCCATACTGCCTGCAGACGGTGCTGTCCGTTGACAAGGAAATACTGCCAGTTCTTGATACGCCCAATTCCGCTCTTAAATTCAGAAGGAACTGTATCTACAGGGACAGCCACAAAAGAAATGTCGATAGGGCGCATCCAGTTTCCTTCCATCATAGCTTCCTTGTAGCTTTTCACAACACGGGAATCCTGTTTGCGGTTCAGAGGATAGTTCATATACTTCAGGATAAACGAAGCCTGATATGCCCCAATTTCGCACATCCCGTTACGGAGGAAACTTAAATCCACATTACTCATGCTTTTCTCCTTTCAAAATATAAGCTTTTCCTTTTTTGCTAATTATATTATACCACAAAGAGTATATTTTGTCAAGTCATTTTTCTGCTATATAAGCGATTTTTTTAGCCTGTTTCCGATATGCCTCCAGAAGACACTTCTGTTTATCGGTTACTTCTGCAAACAGGCTTTCTTCCAGACAATCTGGGAAATACCGTCCCAGCAGGCGTTCTTCCAGTTCTTCCTGTGTCTGCGTCTTCTTTTCTCCACGGGGCACAAGATGTACCACAGGGTATTTCAGTTCATGGAACGTTCGTCCTATCAGTATGCCCCGATGGCACTCCATAGGGTCGGCTTCCGAACAAAGGAGCAGGAAAGTATAGCCTTGTTCCAACCCTTTACATATCTTAGTAATGCCTTCCTGAAACGGAAGGGAATATCGCATCTTGTGAAAATCCACCTGACCGTTGGTCAGAAGGGCAGGGGCTTCCTGCCTTGCCCCGAACTCTCGCTGATAATGGCGGTAAAGGATATTATGGATATCTAACCATTCACGGAGGGAGTCTTTGTTGTATTCAGGGCGGAACTTGGAATACGGCATGCTGCGCACATCGACAACAACAGATATTTTATATTCTTCAAGGATTTCACGGAACTCTGTCAATGTCAGCACAGAATAGCCGATAGTATAAATAGGGGAAATGTTCACTGGTAATAACTCCTTTGTATTACTGATTTCAAAACAGGGAGATTTCTCCTGTATCGCCTAAACTGCGCCAGTCCTGCATATTGATGCGTTTTTTTGCCATTTCACAGTATTTCGGGGACTTATCAATCAGGATATAATGACGTTTATAGGTGATAGCGCTGACTGCCGTTGTTCCTGAACCCCCGAACGGGTCAAGAATCAGGTCGGCGTCCACACTTCGGATAATTCGGTCAGTCAGTTCTTTAGGGAACGGGGCAGGATGTGGGTTGTTAGCTTCCTGTGTAATATCCCACACATCTCCATATCCGCAGAATTTTGGTTTTAAATGGAACGCTTTCGTCTTAGGAATCAGATATATCTGTTCGGTTGTAGGTAAAAAATAGCTGTCGTTGAAATTAATTCCACCTGCTCTTCGCCATGTGATGACCTGACGAAGGGGGAGGTCCCTGACAATCACAGAACGGTCTTCCAACAATCCGTTTTGGATACGATTTTTATTATTGTAAAAAATAGCGCCTGTCGGTTTCAGCAAACGGAACATTTCTTTCAGGCATTCTTTCTGCCATGCGATATATTCTCCATAATCCATGTTGTCATCATGCCCGTCATATCCGTTCATCAAAGCTGCGTTATGCCAGCGGAAAGAACGGTTGGGTTTCATTCCGTTGCCTGTACTGTTCAGCAGATTATAAGGCGGAGATGTGATGATAAGGTCAACGCACTCATCAGGCATTTCCCGCATGATAGTCAGGCAGTCACCACAGACCACGTTATCAATCATATCCTGAAACACAGGGATTTTTACATTTTCACTCACTATGCGTTTCCTTTCTTATATTTCCGTTCCAATTCTAATGCTACCTGTTTTGCCACCATCTTATGACATTCAACATATTTTCGTTCTATATAATGGTCAACCAAATCTACATTAAGTGGAATTTGTCTTCCGTTTATAGAAACCACAATCCGTTTCGGGGATTTCATCATCGCATCAATACCCATATTACGCAATCGGAACACGCAAAGTCTTGCCTTTGTTGTTTTAGGACTTTTATCAGGCAGGGCATCCAGCAGGTCGTCCACACGACACCCTAGAATGTTTGCCATACGGTATATGGAAATCAGGGAAGGCACAACACGGTCATGTTCATATGCAGCCAGCCTTGGTTGAGGAATACCCATCAGTTCAGCCATCCCAACCTGCGTCATTCCTTTATTTTTTCGGTAGGCATAAAGCCTTTTCCCCAACCCGCATAAAATTTTCCGTGTTGACTTCCTTTTTGTACAGGATTCCTTATTTATTGGATTATCCATAGTGTCTACTCCTGCCAATTACTTGGAAGTTAAATCATGAAACCATAAACTGAATCGCATCGTTCTGCCATAGCAATTAGTTCACAAGCCAGCGTTTTACGACGGCTTCGGATTTTTTGGTTCAGTTTTCTTTCCAGTTTATTCAAGACTTCTATTACACCCTGTTTCGTATCGAAAGAATCTTCAGGATGGCATTTTACAACAGAGGCATAGGTATCTTTCATCTGCAGTTTCTTCCACAACAGGCTGTTGCTTTGCACGCTGATATCCTCTATGGCATGGAAAACATCATTAAGGGAAGCAAGGGCAAGCGTTCTGCACCCCATGGCTGTAGCGACAGTTTTCTTCTTTTCAGGGATGCTTTGCACGAGGACTTCTACTTTCTGCCCTGTATAAGTTGTTATAACAAATCTGTTGCAAAAACGTTCTTCCATAATCTTTCTTCCTTTCCTTTTAATAATATAATAATTTGGTAGGCAAGGAGGGATTTGAACCCTCATGGTATCTCTACCGCAGGATTTTAAGTCCTGAGCGTATGCCAGTTTCGCCACTTGCCCATAATAAGTCAACAAATTAGCAAGTAGAAGCCGATTTAAAATTACCAATATAGTATTACTACATAATGGATTTACAGTTTATCCATTTCAGCCAGACTTGGCTACCTGCCTGAACAACAATCTTATATAACACAATGTGTGAAAATTACTGGTGGACGTGCGGGGAGTCGAACCCCGGTCCAAACTGCATCTTCTGATAACATTTATTGCAATAGATTTTCAAGACTTTTCTGTCCCGCTTTTTAATGACAGCTGCGTCAGGGGGATAAAAGAAATCCCTCCACCACCGAGTTTTTACGGAACGCAGAAACCGTGCGTCGATTTATATACTTAAAATCGACAAAACTTGGCAAGATTTATTTTACAACAGGGGCTTGCATCAAGCCTTGTGTTTCCCTGCGTTGCCGTGGACAATCAGGCTGCCAGAGCAACCGGAGCAGTCCGACGGGCAAAAATGTCAATAACGTTGTTAGCGTTTAACTTTAACTGCCTGTTTTAAGGTCATCAGACACAGACCTGCAAAATTATCAGCCTCAACAACCTGTCGAAACCTTTACACGCCCATAATAGGAGATATATCTCATAAAACATCATATGCCTTATCAGTTATGATATGGTGACGGGTACGGGAGTTGAACCCAGTATCCCAAGATTGAAAGTCTTGTGTCCTAACCATTAGACTAACCCGCCAAATAATTAATCAGCATTAAATACACTTGGTGGGCAAGGAGGGATTTGAACCCTCACGGGTTTCCCCGCCTGATTTTGAGTCAGGTGCGTCTGCCGTTCCGCCACTCGCCCATTCAATCAATGTTTTATATTTGGTCGGAGCAGCAGGATTTGAACCTGCGACCCCCTGCTCCCAAGGCAGGTGCGCTACCAAACTGCGCCATGCTCCGAATAACTACAATTACTGTATCTTTGTTTTTAAAATGGATGCGGGGGCAGGACTCGAACCTGCAACCATCAGGGTATGAACCTGAGAATCTGCCATTGATATACCCCGCAATATAATCAGAATGATAAAATGCATTTATAGATTCTGCATTTTTAATTATGGAGCGGATAACGGGATTCGAACCCGTAACAACAACTTGGAAGGCTGTTGTGTTACCATTACACCATATCCGCATAATTATCACTGAATATGATAGATTGTTTCTGAAACGGCACGCTTCCCGTTTCGGAAGAGCTTCAATTCACGGACAAAGGATTTAACACCCCGCAAGAATGCTTCTTTTTTCCCTTCCACGCCCTTTGTTCTGTCATAATCTATATTGGCAGTATAATGACCGAACACATTGCCCGTCACAGTATCCCGTAAAAACACATGAAGCCCGATTTCCCCGTTTGTCTGGTTATCCAGATAAAACAGGAGACCTGCGTCATATTTTCGGATTTCTGCCGACAAAGACTGATAAGAATCGGATTTTTCTTTCAGGGAAGCATACGGCGTTTTCTGTAATGCAATAAGGCTTAACCCTTGGTCAATCAATTCTGTCAGGGAATACACAAGGTTTTCCGAATCTGACACGTGCATAGCACTCTTTTTAACAGAAGCAGAAATAAAAACATTTTCCAGTGACCGTGTATGCGGTTCTTTCGACCAATACATCTGTGCCCCGAATCCGTTTTCTTTATGCACAAGCCGATTAGCAGGGGATGTTATGGGTACTTTTACATCAGGCATCCCCGACAAGGCAGGCGAAGCAAAAACAGTATTGGATAAGACTAATAGACCCGACAACAACATTCCAGCTTTTTTCATTAAGTTTCCCCTTCCTTTAAAAACATATAAGACTGGCAGGCAGGGTAGGATTTGAACCCACATCGCATGGTTTTGGAGACCAGCATCTTACCGTTAAACGACCCACCTGTATTGGCGGAAGTGGCAGGACTCGAACCCGCACACGCCGTCCCCGACGCTACTCTCGGTTTTCAAAACCGATGCCTTACCAATTAGGCTTACACTTCCAAAACATAAATTTATATTATAGCACATAGACTAAACATTACAGTCAGGACAATCATCGTAATACCGCCATCTGCCTGTTACCTTTCGGAAATTTTTGAGCAAAAAGACAAACAGGCAAAGGAGGAAACAAAACAACCTCCAAAAAAGGCAATACCCACACAGAACCATTTATTCAACGGGGTAAAAAAAGATAATGCCCAATAAATAATCACAGGGAGTAACAGTATAACAAAGCAGTAAAAAGGAAAAAGAGAAATCTTTTCCTGTGTTTTCCGCATGACATGGGAAAACATACTGCATAAGGAAACCAGAAACACAATCCCTGTTACAACGGTCAAGAAGGAAAAGACAAAATCAGGAAATGATTTTATCATGGCTTCCATGACGACACCTTCCTTTTTTATACAGTAACACGGTCAAATCCGACAGGCTGGACATAGAACAGGGATTTCTTCCCTTCCAGCGACAGATAAATCATATCACTGACAGACATGCTGTGTCCTTCAAACTCATATGGAGCATCACCGCAACGGTTAAACACATAAAATAAATCCTCTAACAAAGCAGGAATATTCTTTACCGCAGTTTTCTTCAGATATGCCGAAGCGACCACATGATAATCTTCCAATACGGGCTTTTTTCCATCCCGCAAAGGACGAAACAGTTTATTGTCTGCATCACGGTTTAACTGTAATACGGCAAACCCGTTTTCAGAATCATCAAACTGCACACCCTGTGCCATCATGTATTTTTCCATTTTTGCTCTCCCTTTCATACGTTTATATCATAAAACATATATCACGTCAAGAGATGCCTGTCTTTTTTATATGCATCCTTGATTTCTATATATATTATATCATAGAAAATATAAAATGTCAAATCAGAACGCCCTGAAAACAACAATATATTTAGAAAAACAGGAAGTCAAAACCAAGGCAGGAACACTCCGTTGAAACTTTTTGTGGCTTTTGTTTAACATATTGTTCTTGTTTTGTCAACAAGCCTGCGTCATTGACAAAACAAGAACAGATGTTAATATAAATATACCTAAAAGTTTCATTATTGATATAAATACACATGTTATAATATAAATACTCTCATATATTTTTTTTAATGGAGAACAATTCATATGAACAAAGCATTTAAGGCAATTTAGTCAAAAACAAAGATGACAAGACAAGAACAGATGTTAGTATAAGTATACCTAAAAGTTTCATTTACTGATACAAATGAACGTGAGATTGCTGAATTGAAAGCTAAATCTAAATAATCCTTATTTAATAGCCAAACGGTGTTGGCTTTGTCCAACACCGTTTTTTTTGTTCAGTAATATAATATATATGTGATATAATAATTGTAAATCAAAAAGAATGGAGGTTTATTATGAGAGTTATAAAATATATGGGAGAAGACCCAAAAGCAACATATTCCTTTAAACATCATAAGGAAAGCAATGATACTTTTGCAGCGTTTGAACTGTCACATATGAATTGGCATCGTGACAATAATACACATGGATATAAAGGGGCAGAACTGCTGTTTCGTGTCCATGACTGTTCTGATGCATTATATAAAGAATTGTCACCTTCATTGACCACATTGGAAAAGGCTTTTAAAAATGGGCTGGATACATGCAATATTAGTAAAAACAATACGGATATTCTTATTCGTAATGGTATTTCTATGTGTTGTGATGTAATGCCAAAGATTAAAGATGGAAAACCTTATATGGATATTTCTTTTAAATATATTAACTTTAATCCTTGGGCTGAAGAAGAACTTAAATATAATGAATTATGTGATGGCAGACCGAAAAATATGAGAATGTCAGGTGGTTTTGTTCAAGCCCCAGTTTCTAACTTTCATATGGGATATTTTCCACAGACGGCGTTGGAATTGGAAAATGTTAATCCCAGAAAATTTAATGAATCTTTTACTGAAAAATTCCAAGAGGCGATGCCGTCCTTTAAATTTGATTCCATGAAAGATTACCAAAGATATGGTGAATCTTTTATCTTGGCTAATGGCGATGAAACAAATACTATGGTTTCTTTGGTTAATGTATGTGCTGTAACAGGCAGTACTATCAGGATGAATATGGAAAAAGAAAAAGAAAAAGAACGGGAACAGGAAGAAAACTATAGTAGGGAAGATGTTGTTTGGGTGCTTCGTCATGCGACAAAAGGTATCGGAAACAACAGTGGTAAATCAAAGACGATGACCTACATGACTGAATCTGATGCAATAAATGGCATTACTGATTTGTTAAAGTCTGATTTGAAACAGTCAGGATGTCATTTATACTATAAGAAAGAAGTATATGATAAATTCATGGAATCCCTGAAGAGTCGTCCTCTTGAAGCTAAATATGCCATTATAACACCGACCAAAACGATTCAGTGTGTTGTAAAAGAAGAACGTTTGCGTAAAAAAGAAAAGTCAAAATCTCGTGTAAGGCTTGTGGAACATACGGTTAATTCCCGTTCTGTTTCTAAAGGAATGGATAGTCGGTAAATACAAAAAAACGGTGTTGATAATTCAACACCGTTTTTGTTTATAATGTTTTTGGCTTCTTCTTATTTATGTTGCCTGATGGTTTTAATACGAATTCGAAGGTTCTTGTTGGAACTTTCTGTTCTGTTTCTATAATAGGCTGGATATTTCGCATATGGCGTCTTATCTGGTTATATGTTGTTTCTTTTGTCCAGTCTTTTGTAGTTTCCATAATACGGTTTCCAAATACATATAGTGCTTTTTGTTCCAATTTGATATTTACATCTTTATATGGTGGAAGCTCTATATCAGGAAAATCTGTACGAAGTTTTACCCATGCGTTTTTTACTGATTCTTCTGTGTATTTTTCATTTCCAACACCCATTATCCAATCATTTGTAACCCCAGTACATTCTGACAGGGCAGCAATGCTGGAAAGGGTAGGTTTTCTGTTGCCTGTTTCCAAATCTTTGATTGTGATTTCAGTAATGTTTCCTTGTGTAAGTTTAGCCATAAGGGAGATACTGATATTATGATTTTCCCGCAAACTGGTTATGCGTTCATTTCTCGTACTGGTCAGGCTTTCCATAAACTTCTGCCCATAGGGGTCTGGCAGAATATGTTCTCGAAGCATGTTCATTCGTTGTTCTGTTATATAGGATGCTCTTTCCTGCAAATGTGTGCCTTCCTGATAAGGAGATAATGGGATTTCGGGATAATCTGCCTGCATTCTGTTTTCTGCGAAAGATACAGATGCTTCCGTATATTTATTATTGCTCATACCGACTAACCAGTCAGAAGAAACTCCAAATGAAGAAGCAATATATATAATATTACTCATTGATGCTGTGCGTGTTTTTAACTCTATACAATCTATCATTCGTTTGGAAACAGCATTATTTGTCATCAAAGCTACATCTTCTCTTGTAATGTTGTTTTCATTCCTTAATTCCTGTACCCGTGCAGACAATAGATGCTGTTGTCTGGTTACATCTTTAGCCATAGTTATCACCTCATATATATTATACATCATTTTTTGATTTTATTATATGTCAGCAATTCTTTGTTTTATGGTACAATAATATGGGATTATGGACAGGTAATACATTTATAATTAAAACATGATGGGAGAAGGTTAACATGAAGACAAACGAAAAACATATTTCCATTTATGTAGTTAATCCTGATATAAATAAAAAATGGGAATCTGAAAGATTGACCGGACCCTTTGACCCTTTGATGGAAAGCGGTCGAAGGCAGACATCTGAAATGCAACAGTTGGCATCGGTATTGGTAAAACATGGTTTTCAACGCTTGTTGGATGTTGACTATGATGCGAAATATTTTGTTTCTCAAATGGAAAATCATGACCTGTTTATTGCTGATAAAAAGCGTTTTAACCTGAAAGGAAATGATATTCCTCATGATAATACAATCAACGCAATAGTTGTTGGTTATGATTATTTGCGTACCTTTTATAGACAGTCAAAAGATATTGATGATACTCCTCTTGGTAAAGAACTGCAGGAAATTAATCGGCATAGTATGCATGAACCTTTTCTTATGGCTCATATTAAGATTCGGGATGGAAATAAAGAGGCAGTAGAAGAAGTTGCTAAAGAAGTTTTCCAGATAGTTAGTGAACATATGGATAGTAAAGGGAAAACGCATTTTATCATTTCAGAAGAAATTGGCAAGGATTTGAAATATTTTTCTTGTGTACAGGATGTTATGAATTCTTTTAAAAAGAATACCCGTACACGGGAATTGGATACAAAGGTGTCTTCAAAACCAAAAACCAATAAATTAGAAAAATAAGATGATTAGGAGGAGACAACATGGAACTTTCAAACTATGAAGACAGGATAGCTTTAACAAAAGAGGAACAAGAAAATTTTAAAACTTTATATGTGTCTACAATGATAGATGGTGCATATTCTGCTCGTGAAAACGGGGAATTAGGTTCTATCAGATATCAGCAGTTGAAAAATGCCTTAAATAATGCAGAAAAGTTTAAATCTGTTTTTGACAAGCATCCTAATGAATATGGATATAATTTTCCTATTGAAATTAATAACAGTTTTTTAAAAAAATTAGAAGATTCATTAGGAAAAGATGCTTCTGCTAATGCACAGAAGTCAATCCGACGGAATCCTGATGATAATACTTATTTTCTTTCAGGGAAATCTGATATGGATACCATGTTTAATTTTGTGAACACAATGTTACATAATGACCATGGCAGGGGAATTGAAGTATTTGATGATTCAGAAGTCAATCGTGTTGAACAGGATTTGCACATATATTATCAAACTGTAATTAGTGATTGTTATAAAATGATGCCTTCTTTCCGTGAAAAAGTAAATGAGGTTCTTTTGGAACGTAACCGTGAATCTTGGCAGCATGCACGGGAGGGCTTTGAAACAGAACTGAAGAAAATCCCAGCCATGGATTATTATGAAAAACATTATATGGAAAACTATAAATCATGGGCATACAATGCTTTCATCTATAATCAGCATTTATTTGAAAAAGGGATTAAAGATTCGGCACAATTAAGTTCTATTTCTGACGATAAAGTCTATCAGGTAGAAGACGAGCTGTCCCGTAAAGACGTTTTTGAACTTGGCAGAAGAACATCTGACCATTTAATCAAACTTGCAGAAGAAAAGAAGAACCCTGTATTTAACCAGATAGCTGCAGGATTAAAGATTGCTTCTATAGAAGATAATATGTCAGTTGCCACCCACTTGCTGAATTCTGCTTGTCAATATTATCCTGAATGTAAAGATTATATTACAAAATCTACAAAAGAAATTCAAAAAGAAAATGCTTTGGCTAAAAAAGAAAGGATGGAACAGGTACAAAGGCATATGGATGAATTTGTTCCTGAAGTACATGTAGAGCAGAATAAGAAAGAAAACCATGTTACTTTTGAAGTAAAGTTTGGAGATTTTATTTCAAAAAAACATACAATGCCGTTAGAAATGTTTGGGAAAACCAGTGTTGTTTCTGCATTTGTTGATAAAAACAAGGAAAAGATTGAAACTGAAATTAGTAAAAATGTTGCTAAAGAACTGGCAAAGGCTTATCCTGACGGGCATGTACAGGAAGCTGTCTTGGAATATACCAACACTCCTGAAGTTCGTCGTATACACATGTTTAATGAGGATGACTATAAAGAAGCACAACAACTTAACTTTAATGTTAATCCTACTTTTGATAAAAAGAAAGAAGACAATCTTCTTGCTTCTTTGAATGGTATTGATTTTCAGAAAGTCTCTCAAAACGGTATAGTCAATGGAATAGAATCAGCTAAAGAGCAGGTTCGTGCAGATGAATATGGTCGTCCTGATTCATTGTTTGAAGTCATCGGAATGGACAAACTTGGTCAGACTGTTACTGTGCGGTTTAATTTCCGTGATGATGGGGGAGAACTTGTTGACGGGTTGAAAGCTACTGTTCCTTATATCCATCACAGTGATGGCAATACAGAAGATTTTAAAGAAAAGGGAATTGAAATGCTTTCAGTTATGGCATCTGAATATAAGAACACACCTAAAATTCAGGAAAATGTTAAAGACGTTGTTCGCATGATTAATTGTGAATATGAAGATTCTATTAATGCTACAGTTGAACATTATCCTGCTTTAGAATATCGTATCGAAGACTATTCTAATGCATATAAATCTTATGTTGAACAGATGACGTTAGCATCTAAACATGAGAACAGGGTTGAAGAGGAAAGAAAAGCTGTAGAACAAAAAGAGAGTAAATTCTTGGGTCTGGGTCGGTTTGTCAATAGTGGTGAAATTGAAAAAATAAAAGCTGAAATTAATAATGAAAATACTGCTGTCAGTTATCATAAAAACAAAGCAAAAGACAGTGCGTCGGAATTTGTCGGAAAACCCTGTGATATTGAGACAGTACAGCAAATTCAAAATTCGATAGCTTCTTTAGAATCTTCGCCAAATACAAGACCTGATTTCTTTCAGGAAAGAATTGAACAGCATCATGTTCAGAAACAGAAACGGGAAGTCGAATTAGGAAATAAGGCAACAACCAGAGAACGCACAGACAACTTGAATATGTAAGGTTTTGTAATTATATAGATTAAATGTAAAGGCAAATATAAAAACCGTTGGTTTAATACACCAACGGTTTTTTTGTTTTCGTTTTTGGATAGAAATGGAATCTGGGATTTACTGTAAAATTTTATTGACTTCTATTCTTTGCTTATTGTTTGTAGTTTGTTTCTTTTTTATATATTCTTTTTCGGAATTTTCAAATATGACAAGTTCTTTTTCTGTTAAAAACTCTTCTATTGGGAAAAGTCTTGCCTGATAATAAAAAGTTTCTGCATCATATTGTGCATCAGAATATAAAAACGGGTATTTATCCAATATTTTATAGACGACATCTTGGCAGGGACGCAGGTCGTAAGAAATTGATGGTCGTGCTTTTTGAAACATGATAGGGTTTTTGGAATATTTATACTGTACCTTATATCCTGCTTTTGTGATTGCTGTATTTAATGGAACTGTTTTATTATTCTTCATCGTTTGTACCTTTTTCTTTCGTGTGAATAACTTCTCTCCAGTCTTCGCAGAAATTTTTTATATTGGAAGTAGTTATTTTTTTATTATATGCAATCTTTTCTGCCATTTCTTCGCTTTCAGCTTGAATATTGATTGTTCCAATCATAGTAAGCATCAATTTAACGGTATATGTTTTTTTCATGTTTTCTCTTTCTTTTACATGTCAGGTTATGCCTTCCATCAGGAAGGCATAACCGTTTTGTATCTTTATTCTTAATCATGGATTAATGAGTAACAGTTTTCCAAAACTCCTGCTGGACATCAAGAATACTTGCATTTGTCAGTCTTCCTTCATTTTTCATCCGAAGCATGGTGTTATAGCACAATACATCCTCGTTGGTACGGTACACAGGCTTAATCGTGTGTCCGCTCTTGATGTTATCCATCAATTTTCGCTGTTCTTTCCACCAGAGATAATCAGGGGTTTTTAATTTTACCATAAATCCATTGGCATCACAGAACACAACGCCTTCTTTCAGGTTTTTGTTATATGGGTCAGGTTTTTCATCATGTTTACGGTAATACGCATACAGGCTGTTCCAGTCATTAAATATGGCGTAAACCGTTTTACACTGTGGAATACCTATTTCTTTTGCTGTTTTCAGCATATCTTCATACGGCATGATTTGTGTGTTAAAATCATTTTTTATGATATCCAGTAATACCAGATGCGGTTTATCATACCGAATGATATGCGGGTCAAATGTGCTGTCTACTGCTTCAAAGACGAAAGAGCAGTTGTGTTCTTCCGCATAACGGAACAAATTATCGTAGGCATCTTTTGTCAGTAAATTTTTTAACAGGTATTTGACATGTTCCGCATATTCGCCCGTATTTGTTGTTTTACTGCAAATCAGGGGTTTCCCTTCATAGCTGGATACGATTCCAAGATATCCGTTTACCTTGTCATAGGCACAAACAGGGAATTTTAATTTATCGAACAACGCACGGCTTTTTGTAGTTGCCATTTCCCCCCAGTTGAAAAATTTATCGTAACTTCTGGCAACAATTTTATCGTGACGGATGAACAATCCCCGTGCAGTGCAGGTCAGAACATTCCACCGTTCTTCATAAAAAGCAGAGCGGGTAAAGTTATAAGAGATGATGTCATCTGTCAAGGATTTCTTGACGATTAACGGAGATGCATTCATCTGCTGGATAACATCCACATTGGATTCGGGGAGTACCTGTTCTGTTTTTTCTTTATATTGTGGTTGGAGTTCACGATTAAACACATTGTTCTTGTATTTCAGAATTTCTATACCTGTGTCGGAAATTTCAAGAATACGCAGATATCCGCCATATTCAATATCATCGCACAGGTTGTAAATCCGTTCTCTGCAATGGACAGGATACTTGAACACATTACGGTGTCCGTGTATCATAATCTCATTGTTTTCTGTGTTCTTTTCCCATGCATCATAGACACTTTCAAGGTCTTCATATGTACCCGTTCCGTCAATATATTGTTCTGTTGGCACAAAGATGGAAGGTGTAGTACTGAACCCGCCATGTGTTACAAAGTAATGATTGCCACGGAAATCTACATATGCCATTTGTCCAAGTCTTCTGCACAGATGGCGCATATCAGATTTTTTGATATTTTTAATTTCTTCTGTTGTATATTTCAAAAAACCACGATTCCGTATCTGTTTATTACGGATACGGCGAAGCGTATCAGAATCCGCATATTTCTTTAAAACTGCCAGTTCTTCATCAGACACAATCAGATTTTCATCTTCCGAATACATCCGAAGCCACCGTTCATGGTTTCCTTCCAGCATAAGTACGTTTCCATCATCTTTTATGGAAACAAGGAAATCCAACACTTCACGATTCTGTATGCCCCTGTCTAAAAAATCACCACAGAAGATATACGCAGTTTCTTTCGAATACGGGTGTTCTTCAAAATACGATTTTAAAGGTTCAAAGCATCCGTGGATATCTCCGATAACAGTAATTTTTTTATAGCAGTTATAATCAAACAGCATAGGTTTTTTCAGCATATCGATTGCATCCTGCGGTTTCAGAATATTAAAGCGGTTGCTGACTTCTTTACTGTCGGATTTAAATACGGCATACATCTTGGAAATTGCGTTGGGAGGAACAAATTTATAGGCTATACGACTACGGTTGCGTTCCTGTGCCACCGATTCGGGAACATCTGTAAAATCTATGACATAAGCACGGTAACGGTATTTGGCAATCAGTTTTTTATACTGTTGTAACAGGGCTGCCCGATAATGGGTGGCATCCACAATGACAAATTCACCTCTGTCCATTCGGTCTTCCAATCGTTTCATCAGGGATTCCCATACATATTTGTCATATTTTTGAGGGATGACGGCGTTGCCTTCAGTGGTATAGGTAAGACCCGCAATCTCCTGCCTGATATCATCTGCGCAGAGAGTATAAGGATTGAGGTTGTTTTTTTCTATCCAAGTGGATTTGCCACAACCGGGAGCGCCCCGTAACAAAAACAACATTCGCATAATGTATCATCCTTTCAATAATCCTGTTTAACCGCTGATAACTGTCCACCTGTTGATTTGACAAAGATATTCCCTGATTCTGTTATAATCAGGCTTGTCAGGAAGTTCTGTGTTATCGGAAGCATATTTAAATTTTGCTTCCAGCGATGCGACCAAATCATAAAACGCAGGAATAAGCTCATGGTTATTATCCATATATTTTCCGTTACGGATATCCATCAGCATATCATGTTCTGCTTTTCTGTAAGTAACGATACGTTTTTCTTCTAAAAGCTGTGTGCCTGTAAGAAGAAGCCGTACCAGATGCATGGCATGTTTGTTCATATGGGCATCATCCTGCTTACGGTTACGGTGATTTAATGTGCCTTCTTTAAAGCATTTATCGTAATTCTGTAAAATAGTCGTCATTTCCGACAACATTCCACGTGCGTCACGGAGCGGATAATCTTTCATTTCCATATCGACTTGCAATTTGTGGTCTTTTCCCATACGAATCGTTACGCCAGTTGTTGGTTTATAACGATTGTTAAATGATTCTACTGCTCCTAAAATAGAGTGGAGAATATAATCTTCTTTATAATCGTCTTTCATGTTTTTCATGGCATTACGAATACGGTACAGCTGGGATGTTGCATATCCGCCGAAAGACGCAATTGCCTTTTTGGAAAAGAACATATCTGCGTTTTGAATCAGAGTGTTCCCGTCTTCATCCATATACAGATAATGTTCAGGGTTCAGACCCAAGAGTTCAATCATGTTCGGGTTGCAGTTTGACAATAGGGAAACTGCTTTGTTCAGACTGTAGACTACGGTATCTGTGACTTTATTTTCCCTCTGTTCAAACTGGTCAATACCTAACAGGCAGTCTCTTGTATTTTTTGCGATACCACGGACATCTACGTCACTGTCAGGAACATTTGTACCATAAGAATAGCTTCCCCCTACACCCAGCAGGATAATATGTCCTTTCAGATGCGGGTCTGTTTTTAAAAACTCATATTTAGGATTATCTAAAATTTCAGGGGAAATTTTCATGTTTCTTTCTCCTCTTTATCCTTCATGAATGCAACTTGAAACAAATTTTGATAGAACGCATCATGGAAACGGCTGTTACTTGCTATCAGGGAATCATTGATAAAACTTTCGACTGAATCCGCAGAAACCTTGATTGCCGTGGATTTCTTTGATTTGCTGGGGAATTCAATATACCCAGATTCCTGTGAAACAACGGCATCGATGTTATGGCTTTTCAACATATCGACCAGTTTTTCTTCTCTTGTTTTCTTATTTATTTCCAACAAAGAGTCCAGACTGACGCCACAAAGGTTGGCAATACGTGCAGCAACGATAACGCCGGGTTCATTGATGCCTGCTTCATACCTGTTATAAGCAGACGGGGCGATTTGCAGTTTGGTTGAAATCTCTACCTGCGATATGGGAACATTCTTCCGTGCGGTTCTTAAATTCCGTGCAAAAGCTTTCAATTGTTCCTGTTTAATTGTTTCCATCTGTTTCACCCTTTCCATCCCTGTAATACTGGATATGTTCATTTTCTTTGATATCTGTGCGGACACGTGGGAAGAATACACTGCTTTCCTGTTTACGCATCAGGTCTTCCAGCTTATAGATAAGAGCGTTGATTTTTGGCTCAAGATACATGTTATTCTTTATGAAAATTTTAATTTCGTTAAAATAATTCTGTCTGGTCTTATAACTGCGCCGACGTTGACGAAGCTCTTGCATCTTTGCAAAGCAGACAAGTTTTTCTTCTTCCGTTTTCTCACAAAGTTCAATTTCATGCAGAAGGTCGTTGGTTTCATAATCGCAGTCGTGGATGGCATTGTATAAATAATCCAGTTCCTTTGAGGTATCAGACATATATTGTTTTATCGTCCGTAACGCTTGAACCAAATCACTGATGTCAGTCGAAGCATGCGTCGGTGGGTTGAAATGCCCTGTATATAAGGCTCGTTTCCCGTTTGGCGTATCTACAAACGGATTCGGCAGGACAGGTTCATATTTTTCATCGGTCACAGTACTGTCCGTTTTTACAGTTTCTGTTTCTGTTTTTACAGGTTCTTTGTCCAGCGGTTCTTTTATTGGGACATCAGTACAGAAGGCAGGGGCATCAGCAAAATCTTTTTCTTCTTTTTCTGCCGTTACAGGACTGACATACATGACAGGTTTTACTTCTAATGTTTCTTTCTTTGTCAGCATACTTTTTACTTCCTCGCTTTTCTTATCAGTAACGTTTTTTTCTGAAACAACAGGAATTTCTTCTACCGTTTGGACTGTCACTGCAATATCTTCTGCCTTTTTGGGTTCTTCCTGATTTTCTTTTTTAACGGGTTCAGGAAACGAGATATTGTTTAAGATTGACAGGGGCGACAGAGTAGGATTCATCCCACCATTTTGTACAATTAAATCTTTTAAACTGTCAGATTCCTCGTCTTCCCATTTATTTTTGGAACGGTTATGGTACTTCCTTTGCTGTAACTGTTTCCATAATGTCCGTTCGGACACACCATATTTCTTTGCCAAAAGAATCACATCCTTTTCTTAAAATCAAACAGCGTAGCCAAATTCTCTGCGGAACACAAATCCTTTTTCATCATACATTAAAAGCTCTGTTGTTTCGGGAATTTCATACAAAAGCTGTTCATATTCTTGGTCGGCTTCATCGTAATCAGCAGAACTGAACAGCATGGAAATTTCTTCACCCTGCTTTTGGACTACATAATAATACGGGGTGATTTCGTTTTGATGAAGAAAACCATTCTTTGTATCCAAACCCATGACAATCCCTCCTTTCTGTCTGTTATACAATATTTCTTTTTTTAGGTTTTCTTTCGGTTTTTGTCTCTTTATTAATCTTTGTTACAACACTATGTGGTCTTTCAGGATTTTCAGCTTCGGTCTGTGGTCTGAAAGGCTCGTTTGTCTTTTGCGTTGGCATCGGTGGGATTTTTTCCGTGTCTGCCGTTTCTTTCTTGTGGAAAAATCTGTGCCATGTATCAACGATGTTCATTGGCTCAGTTGTCGGTGTATATACAAACATACTGATAACTTCCAGTATTGCGATAATACGGAACAGACTGACCGCCACACGTGTAGAAGTTCCGTTGATAAACAGACCGAACAGAAGAAGCCTGATAATTCCTTCTACAAATTTTCCCGCATAAAAACGGTGCATACTTAATTCTCCCAGCACCACAGCCAATACAGAATAAATAATTTGCTGTTTTTTCATAGTGATGCTCCTTTTTATAAACTCATACTTTTATATGCAGGTCATGTAAATCTTTGACCCGATAATCATTGATTGCCTGCATACAGAGAAGTTGTGATACAAGATTCATGATATTGATGCCGTCCCGTAAACTCAAAATTTCGTTTTTTTCACTGATGTTTACGAACAGGATTTTGTTAATCCGTATTTTTGCCTTATCGAACTTGTCGTTTTTCCATATTTCGTCTTTATCCATATTAAACAAAACATCATAGGTGTATTTCGGATGATAGGACAGGTTAGGAATAACTTCCTTGAACGGAGGTTCACAAAGCACGGCAGTGACTTTCCCTGCTTCTCCTGAAACATTGAAATCTGCGAGTTTTTCAACAGAGAACAAAGGGGTTTCCAGCAGGGATAGGACATCGTCCTTATTGTTAAAAATAACACTTTTTAACAAGAAAGATTTCGGGTCGGATAAGATGGCTTCTTTGGGACGGATAAGATTGATGTTTTCCGCCATTTCCTTGATTTTTGTTTCCCATTTTTCCCATGCCGTTTCCCACAGATGCTTACATTCTTCTACTGTAAGATGAATCACAAGATGGTATGGTTTCCCAGAAGCGATTCCCGAAAAATGGATGAAAGGGAACATTTCACCATGACTGGATATTTCAAAGTAAGATTCAATCGTATAGATGCCATTATTGTGAACCATAGTGAGCAGATAGTTGGAAATCTTGTTGACGACATCATCCCAAGCGTTTTCTTCAGAAGAATTTGTGTTTAAAACAAATCGAATCCGTCCGTCCGTTTCTTTCAGGGAAAGAAAATCTTTCTCTTCAAACCCCAACAGAGCTTTCCTGTCCTTCCCGATAATATCTTTTATATTGTTCTGTCCGGGTATGAAAACATCCACAATTGCATCATCATTATACAACACAAGCTTTTCTACAGGAAACTGCCTTTGCTCTGCAAAGAACATACGTGCTTCCCGTTCGTTTTTGAATGTGAAGGTCTGGTCACGGAAATTTTCAATGACCAGTCTTTCCAACGGGGTGTCATCGGAAATCGTTATCGGTATGATACGCTGTACTTTAAACATGAGGTCTCCTTTCCCTGTCTGTATTTTTCCCTTTTCTATATTATAACATTTATTACCAAATTTGTCAAGTAGTTGTGATGGTCAATTACAATATTTGTAAACACAAAACTCAAAAATAGAAACCCATCCCAAACATACAGATTCCCCCTTTTTGTTTTTTATTTAACAGAACAATAATGTTCTGTCAATGAACCTGTGAAATTGACAGGTTATTTTGTTCTGTTATTTTGGTACAGTTCAGGGGAATCTGTTTAATAAAAAGCCTTTTGCAAAGCAAAAGGCTACCTTATGTTGTATTTGGCGTTTTTTGTGTTGACATTTTATTGAATGTTTTTCTGTCTCATGGTATAATATGATTATCGGGAAACCGTGTTGAATTTTCATGTTGGGAGAATATATGATGGATGATATGGAAAAACAGACAGCGATAGATGAAAATCCAAGCATGGATGAAATAGCAGAAGATGCTATGTATGGCAGTATGATTGAAACAGGATATACCGAGAGTGATGACGAGTATGAGGATTTTGATAACTTGGAAGACAGCACTCTAGGTAGTGCTTTACATATAGATGATGTTGGAGATGAAGAACCTTTTGTTTCTGCATCTATGGAAAAGCCAGATAAGGATGATTCTGAAACATCTTCTGCATCTGCCATACAGACGGATATAAAGGAAGAAAAAGCAAAAGAGGATGAAAATATTGAAAGTAATAATTTTGTATCGTCGAATAAGACTGTTGCTTTTTCTTTTTATGATTTGTCTGACAAGACAAATTATGATATTGGCAGGACAATAGCGAAGTTTAAGGAAGTCGAGCGTGACATGCGGAAGAATTCCAATATGTTCAGGACGAATTTGGATGCTTTAAAAGAAGATTTTACTGTCCTTGAAAAATTAAATCTGGAGATTGATTCTTCCCTTGAGAAGACGGAACAGTTTTACACAGGGCATTTTTTCAAAGTTGTAGAAGATGCCTGTTGGAATTTTTTGGAAGATTACCTGAAACGAAGCAGAGTACAGTATTATGATATGTTTAAAATTGGTGAAAAACATTACCGATTTTTTTCGGATGCTGCAATTCGGTTTCAGAAGAAGATACAGTATGGTACATATAATCGGTTTATCTGGATGGTGCGTGCATTATATATTACGCTGTTTTGTTTGTTTATTGAGATGGGATTTATTATTTATTATGGCTTTTGGATAAAAAAATAAAAAGATGTCAGCATGTTTCGCTTTTCTGTTATAATAGATATATAAAGTTTTTATGATTTTATTGGCAGGAGGTATATTATGTATAAGAAAAGCAATGCATCTGACAATAAGCCCTCTAAAGAGGACAGAGACCTTCGTTGGGAAAAAGAAGTTGAGAAAATGCGTCACGAACTCGCCGACAGACTTGAGAATACAAGCTGGGAGGCGACGTGGACACAAGGAGTTCTTTGCCCGTCCAACGGACATACGGGTAATAAATATAATGGTAACAATGTTCTTTTCTGTATGCTTTCTTCTGCAATAAATCATTATGATTCAAATCGGTGGTATACAATTAATCAGGTTGATGAGGTCAGAAAAGGTCAGGAAGATATGGGCAGGCACATCCATATTGGTGCTTGCGTCCAGAAGGTTTTTGATTTAAAGAAGAAAGAAATGGCATTTGAGTTTGAACCTGATTCGATGAAGCCTGTCCGTGATTATAAGATTTGTACGGAAGATTCGATAGTTTTACCATGGAAAGAATATAATCGTTCTACCAAACTGTATCAGGATAAATTGGATTTTAATGGGAATCCGATGACAAAGACATACTTAAAAGGCGATGTAATCCCTTTATATAATGAGGACGGTTCTACGCCAAAACGGACAGCACGTTATCCTGAACTGGTTGAATGTACGGAAGACGGTACGATGTATCCTATGTTTATGCGTATCAGCAAGAGCTGGGATGAAGTTGTGCCATTATATGAGGAAGTCAATGGGGAACGGAAGGTTGCCATGCGTCCGGGCAGAAAAGGCAACTTTTATCCCGTATTAGATGAATCAGGTATCGGATTCAAGATGCGTGAAGCAAGGGAAGGCGGAATGCATCACAAGATTGGATTGTCTACGCTTCGTCTTTTCCGATATGAAAAATATACTGAAAAACAACGGCAGAACATTCTTGACCGTTGGAACAGGAACGGATATCAGGGAGATAATCCTACATTAAAGTCTAAACCGAAAGGAACATTTACCATAGAAGATGTTCCCGAATCGTATGCTTCTACTTTTGTAGTGGTAAACAGGGACCAGGTGGTTGGTATGCCTCCGCTTGTCCATACAATTAGCAATTGGGATATTAAGGAAGAATCTAAACGTATGGCAGAAGCGCTAGGCTTGAAAGGGTTTGTTGAATCTGATGAACTGGGTGCGTTTTATCGTCCTTCCGAAGACAAGGTTTGCCTGCCAAGGGCAGAACGTTTTCTGGAAGAGATGAAGAAAAATTGGAATGGTACTCAGGAAGAACTGATGAAAGAAGTTGAACATGAATACCTTTCCACCTTGTTTCATGAGATGGCACATTCTGTTGAACATGAATCCCGTCTAAACCGTAAGGAATATCTGAATAAGATTATCCCGCCTGATAAGAAGTTTTATCATAATGTGAAAAGACCGGACGGTTCTGTACAAAGCAAGGAAATTCCCCGTGCTATGGTTATTTATTCAGTGAACGAGTGTGTAGCTGAACTGACTTCCATGACTCTTTGTTCGAATTATGGTATCAGCAGCAGTCGTATGTTGGATAACAGTACGGATTATGTCAGTCATTTTTCTTCATTTTTCCGTGATGATGAAAAATGTATTATGAACCCGAAAGGGAATTTCAATACGACAATGTTTGATGCGATTATAAGGATGAGTTCGGAATCCTGCAGTTATATTAATAACAAATTGATGGAATATGATAAAACACATGAAAAGATTACGACACTGGAGAATGTTGTACAGAATAAGGAAAGTATAGTACAGGATGCGAAACCGCAGGAAAAGAAACCTGAACTTGCAAAACCTGTGAAAGTAAAATCGGATACAACATTAAAAATTTAAGTAATTTAAATTTTGTATGTTATATTTTGTTGGTTCGGCTGTAATGAAAAAGCGTAGTGTAATATCTACGCTTTTTTGTGTTTACATCTATTGTGTAATTTTTGTTTTTATGCTATTATAGTAATGTGTAGTATTGTTTTTAATTACAGTTTACAGATATCAGGAGGGGATTTTTGTGAAAGTAGTTTATATTGCGGAAAAACAGAATGTTGGCAATGTTATTGCGGAACATTTTTGGAAAGGCGATGCAAAAAAATATAAGTCAGGCAATTGTTATAAAGGTAAGTATAAAGGTGATGAGATGGTTGTTACGTGGGCACACGGACATATCCTTGCGGATGCTATGCCCCGTGACTATGACCCTTCTATCGGTACATTTGGATATCCCATCATTCCTGCTTCAAATGAGTGGAAACAGATTCCTGACCCAAGGACGCTTAATTTGTTGAATACGATAAAAAAGGAAATCTCTGATGCAGATGTTGTAGTAAATGGTGGCGACCCTGACAGGGAAGGACAGTTACTGGTCGATGAGATTTTAGTATATCTGGGATATAAAGGAAATACCCGCCGTATTATGATTGATGGCTGGGATGAAGTAAATGTGTCCCGTGCTTTTGAAAAAGAAGACGATAACAATCTTCCTGTCCATCGGAACATGTATGCGTCAGGACTGGCACGTAAACGTGCTGACTGGCTGGTAGGGATGAATTTCTCCCGTGCATATACAAAAGCAGCAAAGGACAACGGATTTCGTGAGTTTTTACGGATTGGCAGGGTAAAATCTTGGCTTCTTGGCATGGTTGTCCGCAGGGAACGTGAAATAAAGGATTTTCGTTCCAAGAAATTCTTTATGCTGGATGGTACATTTATTAAGAACAATATGAAGTTTACGGCTCGTTACGTACCTTCAGATGATATCCTTGACCCTGAAAAGCGTGTCTTGGAAGAAAATGCACCTGTCTTATATAATCTTGTCAAAACTTTACAGGGAAAACCTGTAACGGTTACTAAAATTGAAGAAAAATTGGGTGAGGAGTCTCCGCCACCGCCATATTCCCTTGACCTTTTGCAGGTAGAAGCTTCACGAAAACTGGGGTTGTCTCCGCAGGAAGTTTTGGATGAGGTACAAAAGCTGTATGAAAGCAAGTATGTGACGTATCCTCGTTCGGACTGCCGTTTTTTACCTACTGCGCAGCATGGTGATGGTAAAACGATTCTTGCGAATCTTGCTTCAATTGGGATGAAAGAAGCGGAAGGGGCTGACCCGACCATTAAAGGTAAATGTTTTAATGATAAAAAGATTACTGCTCATCATGCTATTGTTCCGACCATGGTAAAAGCAGGAAGTTTGTCGGGTATGCAGCAAAAAGTATATGAAATGATTGCGTTGCGTTATGTATTGCAATTCTATCCTCCTGCAAAAATTAAACGTGTTACGTTTGAATTGATGGTTGACGGAAGCTTGTTTAAGGGTTCTGGCAGTACAGTTGTCTTTGAAGGTTACCGTGCTGTTACAGGACGGGGGCAGGATACGGATGACAATAAGAAAGATGGAACTGAAGAGAAAAATAATGCGGTGCTTCCGCCTTTAGTCAAGAATGAGCAGTTGGCTCCGGGTGAATATGAGGTCAATACGGGAGATACCAAACCTCCTGATTATTTTACAGAGTCAAGCATTATTAAGATGATGACGGATATTTGGCGTTATGTTGACAAGAAAGATGAAATCGTAATCGGAAAGGAAAAGAAAAACCTTCGTGAAATGCTGAAGGAGTGCAATGGGATTGGAACACCTGCTACCAGAGGTACGATTTTGGAAGAACTGAAACAGACAGAACGCCAGATTATTGATAAGGATGGAAAGCCTGCCAAGATTCCGATGACCCCGTATATTGAAATTAAGAATAAAAAACTTTATTCGACGGAATTTGGCAAGCAGGTTGTTTCCAGTTTGACACCTACATTATTGGATACTTCTTTTACTGCCCGTATGGAGTTTAACCTGCAGCGGATAGCAGAAGGGGATTATGATATTGATGAATATATTGATACAATTATTGAGTTTATCAATGAAGGTATCAATTATGCAGAAAATTCTCCGTCAAAAATTATGCCGACATCTATTGAAGGAGGCACTGATAATGTAAGTACTGAAATGTGTCCTCTTTGTGGGAAAGCGCATCTTCGTAAAATTACGTTCAAAGATAAGGACGGCAAACCTTGGGATAAACCTGTATGGGTCTGCATGAGCAAGTCCTGTAAAGAAGAGAATGGGTTTGTCTTTTACTGGGGTGACAAAAAACCTACTTTGGTAAAGTGTCCTGAATGCGGTCGTATTTTACAAGGTGTTCGTATGAAGGACGGTACAAAACGCTGGATGTGCCGTCATGGTAAAACTGATATTACGGAAGGAGTGTTATTCTTGGATGACAAAAAAGGTAAGCCTGTAATGCCTGTGGAATGTCCTGTCTGTGGTGGCATGCTTCGCCGTGTACACCTTAAATCGGGCGGAGTAAAATGGGTATGTGACCATGGCAAAGATGAACAGTATGGTGGTCCGTTGTGGCTGGATGAAGACAGTAAGGGTAATCCGATTATGCCTGTCAAATGTCCTGTCTGTGGTGGGCTTTTAAAGCGCATCACTTCGAAAAAGACTGGTAGTTTATGGTGGGTGTGTGACCACGGTAAGGATGAGGCAAAATATGGGAAACCGTCTTTTTATGCTGATAACAATGGTAAACCGCTGTTTCCTGCCGCATGTCCTGTTTGTAAAAAACCGCTTCGCAGGGTTACTTTAAAGAAAGATGGAACTGTAAAATGGGTATGTGACCATGGTAAAGATGAAAAGTTTGGCAAGGTCTTGTGGCTGGATGATGTGAACGGGAAACCTGATTTGAAAAGTTTTAAGGGCTAATGGTGAGGGTGTGTCATGAATGAAGATTTTGAAATAAATACTCCTGATATTACTGATGTTATGCCTGTTTATGATGATACTGACACATCTGATGATGTATCGGATATGGATAAAGCGTTTCCTTCTGTGGATTCGATGGATGCTGTGGATGAAGAACGTTCTGATAACATGATAAGTGCTATGTCAGGATTGTCTGAAAGTGATTCGTTTATGGGAAATTCATCTGAAGATGAAAAATCTGAAGATGAAAATAATACGGTCGCTGAACCGCCTAAATCAAAGACAGCTTTATATGCCATTAATTTTGGTGGTGATTCTTCTTCTATGATTTACAGAAATGAGATGCAGGCTAAATCAAATCATGATGGTGGTTCTTCAACACAGGATGGCACGGAAGCAGGAACAGATTCTGCACCTTCAGGGAAAAAATCCTTGCGTGAGCATCTTTTGGAGAACTGGAATTTTCTTTTAAAATATTCTCCTGCGTTTGTTGAATTTTTGGATTCCATTAAGAAGACGAACATTGAACATGGCGTTGCCCTTGATGATGAAGCTATGAAGAATCAGCTGGTCAAAGATGTGTTACAGTTTGCATCGACTGGTGACGGATGGCTTTATGCTCTGATTGATGATGCCCGTAAGGAAGCATTGAAAGAAGAGGATAAACTTGCTAAAGCGGAAGAGGAAAAGAAAGCTGCGTTTCTTCGTATGCAGGAAAGATTAAAGCTTTCTATGGAACATTCTGCTGCGCAGGTACAGAAGGTTTCCAGTGATTATGGTATGCCTGCACATTTAAGTGATTCTCTTCCTGCGGAACAGCAGGTTGTAGAATACAAGAAGGAAATGCAGGATTCTGTCCAGCAGTTACAGCCTGTATCTGATAGTGCCAGTGGAAATGTTAATAGCGATGAATCTGAAACCAGCGACAAGATTCCCGTAATGGAATCGGGCGTTTCTGGTTCGGTTGTCCAGACACAGGAACATAATAATGATGTATTTGAAGGTGAATCTTCTGCGGATAATTCTAATCCTGTTGATGCTATACTTTCTGCTCCGCCTGTTCCTGCTTCTTCTGTGTCACCGTCTGTTGTCAAGGAACAGCATACGGCAACGGTTGAGCAGATTGAGTTGGGTGACCAGCGTTTTATGGCTCAGTTGGAAAAGATTTCCAGTATCAATGCGGAGATGGGAAATCTGTTGATTGATGTGAAGGATGTCAATCTGAATATGGTTGACCTTCTTACAAAAATTGGCAATGCATCAGAACATATGCGTGATGAATATCAGAAAATCAATTCTATCAGCGTAAGTATGGATGAACAGATTTCCAAAGCGAATCGGTTCTTTTCGAAGTCGTATTCTGATAACATTACGAAGAACTGCGAACGTATTTTGGCTAATTATATTGAACAGAGTAAATCCCAGTATATTGATTTGTTTAATCTTGCGACACGGAATTACCGTATTTTCTCTGATGCGGTAATTAAGTTTCAGAAAGGCATAGAGCTTCAGCTGAGTGAGCAGTTCAAAATTATGCTTTACCTGATTTATTGTATTCCTGTTTTGCTTCTCATTAATATTGGGTTGCTTGTTTACATAATCTTTTTCAGATAGTAAATACCCTTGTATATAAGTTTGTATTAACAGGTGTATATTTATGGTTAGTCATGTTTGGTATGTTGTTTCTTTGCAAGGGATGGTTGACTATATTTGCCGTATGCGTACGTCCTTTTGGGCGAAGAATGAAAATGTCAAGAACGACTTTGTCTTGGATTTTAATAAAATATTATCTGTGCCTGAAGGCATGGATATTCCTTTTTTGCAGACGACAGAACTTTCCTACATTTCTTATTGTATTATCCATGGGATTGATATTATAGAAACCACCATGACTGCTGAACGGAAAAAGTTTTTGTTTATGAATTATTTGAAAGACAGGAATGATTTACAGTATTGTGTGTTTGATTTTCCCAGTTATCTTAATTATTGCCATAAAGAAAGCAAGTTTGGGATTAACCTGAATATTGGGAAACAATATATGGAAAATAAGGCGAATTATGGTTTTGGGACTGCTTCTGAATGGTGCAAGGAATATTGGGGTACTCGTGGGAATACATTGAACGGGCAGGATATGTCGGTATCTAAGTTTGGTTTTTCTCTTCGTGGGAATGATGTTCCTAATAAAATTTTTGAAAAGATATCTGAAAGATATCCCGAATCATTGATTACAATACGGTATGCGGGAGAAATAGCAGGAGTTCATTCTGGTGTGTTACAATATTATAAAGGAAAGAAAAAGCTTGATATTGAATACAGTATGAGTGCGTATTACAGATATATCAGGGAAGGCAGGCAGCTGGATAAAGAATCGTTTAAAAAGACGAGCCTTGAGTTCTGGAATACGGTGAAAGGCTGTATGGGTGTCCCATTTTCCGTGGAAAAAAATTTTGTTAAGGAGTATTTGGTATGGCAGGAAGAAAAAAGGCTCCAGGCAGAAAAAGTAAGAGAACAGAAACGGCTGGCACTTTTGGAACAGGCAAAAAAACAGTAGCATCAAGAAAGAAGAAGGTAAGGCGTTCCCGCAGATGGACAAAGGGCAGACGGGAAGAAAACGGCTTACAGAGTACTTCCCGTGTTGTTTTTGGTGATATCGATACTGCTAATATATCAGTGGAATTGAAGCCTGAAATTCACCAGCACGGTTTTACAAGAAGTGGTCGTGGGCTTCATCAGTGACTTATAGGGAGAGTTTTTTATGATTTTATGGTGTTCTTATTTGGTGGACTATATTGAACCTGAAGGCAGTGTCAGGGATACGTATTTTGAAACGCATTCTCCTGATGATACCCCTTTACCGACTTTTGGGCGTTGGTACAATGTATGTATGCTTCACAATCTGCATCCGTTCTTCTCGGACAAGAAACTTCCGATTACAGAGGAAGGTATGCAGTATTTGTGGCTTTCTGTCCGTGATGTTATCGATTCGATGGATAAAAAATACGGAGATGACTGGTGGAAGGAAAAGGAAATCCCTGAAGAGGAGAAGAAAGCTGCAGATGAGTTCAAGCAGTATTTGGATGAGCGCATTGCTACGATTCCTGATGAGATTCGCCAGAAATATAAACTGCGTAAAGAGCATAAACAGATTGCCAGTGAAGTCCCATATTTTAATGAAGAGTTTGGCAGTTTGATGGTTGTTGCCCGCTTGGATTGGGTGAATGTGCAGAACGTGACTTCTGCTTATTCCTTTAATAACAGTAAAATCGGTGTACCTGATGTGTCTGTCAAAAAGGTTACGGAAGCGAAGGTATGTTCTATGGATGAATATAATAATAAAAAGAGAAGTTCATTTACGTTAGGCAGTCTTCTAAAAAAATCAAACGGCTGGTATGGAAGGCGTGAGCCTGCCAGCCAGAATTCTTTGTCACGTCATGTTTTACGTGACAGGGAAATGTCTTCACGCCAGCCGAGTTTCTTTAAAAAGATTGATGTTTCATGGGGACTGGACAAGCCTGTCGGGTTCGGTGAGTTTGAGTATCGCTGTACGCATGTGAAGATGCGTAACCGTTGGATGCCTCTTCCGAATGTGAAGGAATGGTTTGACTGGTGCAGGGAAAACAATGTGAATCCGAAAGAACGGGGAAAGACGTATATTTGTGGGGATATTTCTGAAGAAGCTTCTCTTTTGAAATATGAGAAAGATGAGATTGCATCTGCCAAGAGGTTGTGGGCACATCGTACGCCCCCTGTGGTAAATGAGTATTCTGGTATAACCTTGAAAAGGTGGCAGGAAAATACAAAGAAGATGCTATTTCCTGATATTATGCCAACTATTAACAGACAGTTGAATGATTTGGCTTCTGCATTACAGCATAACCTTCCTGTATTAAGGAAACGCAGTGATGCGATTATCAGCAGGACTTCTATGGTGGCAGATGCTTTGCTGGAAGACGGTGAAGATTATAGTAAGAATCGTCCCCAGATTGATTTTAAGGATTTTATTTCCCGCAGGGGCAGAAATACTTCTGAAACGTATCGTAAACCTGTTACAGAACGCAGATGGACTGTGCCGGAGGATGATATCTGATGTATAAGGATTATCATTTCCCTTTGAATCGTGGTGAGAGCCGTGTGGTTCTTACTGCTGGAGGCAACAATAACCAGATAGAAGAGTTCTGGAAGATGGTAAAGGGAAATGGGCAGGAAGAATTTATTTCTTATGAGTCTGTTTTTCCCATCCCTTTTGTTGATGTTGACAGGGAAAATTTTTCTGCCAGCATCAAAAAAAGTCTTTGGGGTTCTACGATTGAACCGCAAAGACAGGTCTGGGTTGGGAAGAACCAGCTTTCTTTTGTGTTGTATGGACAGGTTATTCCTGATAACCTGTTCTGTCATATTACAAAACAACTGCCTGAATTGGTTCTTATGGCTGAATATGTGTTTCTTCCTGATGATGAGTTTGATATGACTGTATCGGGTATCAGGGTTTGGTATAAAGGTAAATCTGTTATTGATACAGGAGTATCTGAACAGTTTGTGGATGTTATGCTGGATAACCGTGGATGGTATACAGGTCTTGGCAGTATTGTGACTTCTTTTTCGTCTGCTGTTGATGTCTGTACTTCTGTCGTTCAGTCTATATTGGATGATATGTTGAGCTGTATGCTTTCAGTCATTAATGACAAAACTTTTTTAAAGTTGAACTTAAAAGCATATAATATTCCTGATGTGTCTTATCGGCTTTATACATATGGACGTATTTCTTCTTATATAAGCATGATGCGTAAAATCCTTACTTTTACGAAAGGACTGAACAAGAAAAAGAAAAGCCGTTGATTTTTGTGTTGACAATAATTCTGCTAATTGATACAATAAAATCAGTTAGACAGAATTTTTGTTTTTGCAAAGATTTTCTGTTAGCAATTCTGAAAAAGGTGGTAAAATATATGGGAAGGACAAAGGCAGTGATTAAACTGGACAAGCACCTTCATATTCGTACCACTGCTGACGGATTAATACATATCAAGAAGCGGTTCGGTATGATAAAAGCGATGCTGTCGGCATTGTATCCGCATGTAAAGGGTTTGCCTGCACGGGATAACAATTCGATTGTTAAAGCTTCTCTGGATATGTATTGTGCTTATCTGACTGAACTGACGGACAGTCAGAAAGATGTAGTCAATGAAGATAAGAATAAGGGGGTTTCATGATGGAAAAGGAAAACATTATCGTTGAATCTGGCGAAAAAAAACTGAATGGTTTGGATGCGGAGAATCTGTATAACGGTGTTGATGGTAATCAGGATGTTAGTGATTCTGCAGGAGATAAACCAGACGCAGGATATGAATCCATGAATGATATTACGGCAATGCGTGCTATGGCATGTGAATTGGAAATTGAGTCGGGTTTACAAAAGAGATTTTATTTCAGCAGTGTTTGTGCCAATCTGATTGTTTTCTGGTTGGGTTTGCAGTTGAATAATGGTGTAGTGACATGGTATAAAGATGAAGAACTGATGGAAATGTTCCGTATTCCTTCCGTGCTTCATTTTGCCAACTATAACTGGATGCAGTTATATTTGTTCTTTGATGATGATGCTGTTGTCCGTATTGTATTGACTCCGCAACAGATTGCAGTTATTGCGATTTTGTTGAACTTTGAATGGATTAATGATACACAGATGGCTTACAGTACGGATGAAGAACTGGTTGAAAAGTATTTTGTTAATGCCGATGAAGTAAACGAAAGGGTAGATGAGATTAAAGGAGAGAAGTCAGAATGAAAAAAATGGTAAAACGCCTTTTTCTTTCTGCTTTGACAGGCACATTGGTTTTGGGTATTACAACGGTTTGTCTGGCTGTTCCAAGAGGTCCGCAGGGAATCGATTATATTGAAGCGGCTGATACTGCGCCACGCACACAGCGTACGCAGAACAATACTGCTTCAAAACCTTCTGCTTCTTCTGAAAGGGCTTCTGATGTAATCAACAATGTTGCCAAGAAGATGGAAAAGGAACTGGCTATTAAAAAAGTGGAAGAGTTTAATAATGACGCAGGACGGCATGATGAGGTTACATTAGCTAATATGCAGACCATGATTGTTGTTGTGAATGATGACCGTGGTATGAACCTTCCTGCAGAGGATATGGTTTGCAAAGCTATGGGCGGTATTATTCCTACAGCGGTTACGGAAGCCACTTCTTGGGAAATGTTTCAGATGATTCAGAAAGAAGTCAACGAAGAATTGGATTATCAGGAATTTTTACCGAAGTTTTATGATACGATTTTGGAAGTTAATATGACTTCTGACGGGGATTTTCATACTGTTGTTTTTCATTTAAAGGATTATCGTAGCGACCTTATGCCTGAATTATATGGATTATCACTTTCAGGTACAGGAAAATCTGATGAGTTCTTAAAGGCTTCGGTAGATACGTTTAAGGAATATTTAAAGATTGAATGTGATAATGCACGGTACGCAGCAAACAATAATAATTAATTTAGTGAAATAGGAGAGAAAACCGTGGCTGAAGATTTAGTGAATAAACCGAAACATTATACGGCTTATGGGGAAATTGAATGTAAGGACATTCAGCGTGAGGCATTGCGTGGATATAAAGGCATGGAAGCCTTTTGTATGGGCAATATTATTAAATATGTTTATCGCAGCCATTTGAAAGAAGGTTCTCGCAGTATTGCAAAAGCGGGCTGGTATTTGAATGAAGCTGTAGCTTCTATAAAGAAACGTCCGAAAGATATGTATCATTGTCCGTCTTCTCCTGATTTAAAAAGTTTTATGGATTCTGTTTATAAACAGATGTCGGAAGAGTTTTCTCCTGAAGAGATGAAATGTTTTCGTACGATTGTTGATACGATTTCTTCTAATGAGTTTTATACCAATGTTGACAGGGCACAAAGTAAGGTTGCCAGCGCTCTTGAAAGATGGGAAAAACTTGTTGACAGGGTTTCTTCCAAAGATGAGAAGGGAAATGAGACAGTTAACCATCCGAAGCATTATGCAGGATATGGTAATATTGAATGTAAGGACTGGCTGAATGTGATGTTGGATGATTATCATGGCATGGAAGCTTATTGTTGCGGTAATGTCGGTAAATACATTTGGCGTGTTAATGATAAGGATGGAAGCAGTCTTGAAAAAGCCAACTGGTACATTAATGAAGCAAAAAAATGTATTGTTTCTGATTTGATTAATGGTGTTGGTTTTGAAAAGATTGACATGATTCAGAAAAACAGGAATCTCTTGGGTCAGAAAGATTGGTCTGATAATATTAATTTCTTCAGCAAGGTAAATGAACAGATGGCTTCTGTTTATACTGGTGAAGAACTGAAACGGTTTTCTTCTATTGGAAATATGATTTCTTCTGGAAATTTATACTTCCGTGTATCTGATTGTGACAGCATAGGAAATGAACTGAAGCATTGGCGTACCTTGATTTCTGAACGGAATATTGAAGCAAAGCGTACGGTGGAAGTAGTGTTGAAACCTGCTGTTCGTGCCGGGGTTGTTAAGGATTGCAGGAAGGGATAAATCATGTTCAGGAAAGATATTTTTGATGAGTTTGACGTAAGTGTTATTAAAGAGTTCCATAACCGTTTATGGACACATCCCGAAGCCCATGTTCCTTCTTATGAACGTATTCATCTTGGAAATACCATTTCACTTTTTGCCAATACGGATGAACTGGTGGAAACCGTGATGAGTAAACCGCATGAAAATGGTCTTATTCTTCCAACGGATAATGGGCAAGATGTTTCTTCCTATCTTAAAAGCATGCTGAATAATGAAAAGTCTGAAGAACGGTTCAGGCTTTTGACAGGGCAGAAATTAACATATCCTGTTAATGAAGCTATGTTTGGCGACCCTGTCGGTGTGCTGAACATTATTACGGTTGAAAACGCAAAATCCATGCTGAATGATACGAAATACCGTTACAAGACAGATTATTATGATTCGGATATTCGTGATTTGGCTGGAGACACTTCGATTCCTGAAATTTTCAAATCCAAACATATCGACCGTATGCTTGGATATCAAAAATATGGTCTGCTTGTAAATGGTGACCCGTTTTATGCAAAGATGGAAGACCTTACACGCAGGTTTACCAGTTATACACATCTTTCTTCCGATTTCCACTCGAATGTTTTACAGAAGATTGATGATGCAAAGCAAGGCGATGAGTTTATCTGGATGTATAATCGTGGGTCAGGGAATACCCTTATTCCGTTAGGAGAATTAAAGTCCCAGATGCATTATCGTTATGCGGTTATGAATGAAGCAGGTAGATGGGGCGAACCCATGAATTCTGTGGGTCGGTTTGCAGATTCAGGTCTTACAAACTGGAAGTTTAATGAAGACAGTGTTTGCATTTGGCATATTGTCAAAGGGCAGAATGAGATGGTCCGCTTGAATCAGGATGAAGCCCGTGAATTATTGGAAAGTTCAGTTCACAGAACCTTTTCTGCCATGAAAAATGGTACGGTTATTGTAGAAAATCATGAAGCCAGAAGACCATTGTATGAAACGGTAGAAGCGATTCCTTATTTTGAAGAAAGGAATGTTTACATCACCTGTGGCAACGGACAGGCGTTGGCATTTTCTGTTGATTATAACAAACAGGATGTTTATACATATAAAGGAAAGGTTTCTGTTGATTCTTTGGAACAGGCTGTTCAGAAGAAATATGAGGATACGGATATCCGTGAATTTAAGGTGTCACCGTTCAGTATTCCGGATAAAACTGCTGAAAGGTTGTCTGGTACAATGAGAGATGGCAGTATTCTTACATTGACGGGATTGTATGAAATGCACAAGGGGCGTGCTGTTTCTTTAAATCAGGAATTACCTCGCACTTATGAATTGAGTGTTCCATCTGTCAAAAAGACACGTAATAATGAAATAAAAAAGTAATTCTTTAAAAATTTTCAAATTTTAATTATAAGTTTGTCAGGTATGCTTTTCTTGTTTTCAGATAAAGAAAGGCTTACCTGATATTTTTTTTATGTTGACGATTTATTTCATTTTGCACTTGTAATAATTTCATTTTTTGTATATAATAGTTGTAAGACCGAGAATATTATGTAAAGGAGGTTACTGTAGTAATGTTTGTTTCGGTTATGATTTTGATGAAAGAAAAGTGGGGTGAATTGTTTGAATAGGATTTATAAGGTTATTTGGAGCAAAGCAAAGAATTGCTATGTTGTAGCCAGTGAATTGGCTAAACGGCATACCAAATCCCCTGCAGGTACTACACATGTTGCCCTGAAAGCTGGCGTTCTGGCATGTGTTCTGGCGATGAATTTATATGCATCTCCTGTTATGGCTGCAGGTCCTAGTGTGACATATGATGATAATACATATGCTACAATCACATTAGAAGGTGAACGTGTCGGCGTAGGCACGAAAATCACCAATTTGGCTGACGGCGAATTAAGTGCTTCATCTACTGATGCGGTAACTGGCGGTCAGTTATATGCAGTGGAACAGACAATTCAGACATTACAGTCTGGTATTGCTACAAACAGTTCTACGATTGCGAATGCCCAGACGGCTATCAGTAATCTGCGTTCAAAAGTAGCAACTGTTGAATCCACTCTGAATACGGTTAAGACTCAGGTTGAAGCAGGCTTTAACGTTACAATTGGTGGAGCACGTGTAAAGAACGTTAATCCTGATTCTAACTATATTAATTTTATCGCTGGCGATAATATTACATTGACTGCTGAAAATGGCGGCGTGAAAATTACAGCTGATGGTGCACCTGCTGATGCTACTGTTGCATCTGGTCAGACAAATGCTATCTCTGGTGATACGGCTTATAATGAATTGCGTCCTGCTTCCGACGGTAATTATATTGCTACTGCCAGTACTACAGCAGCAAATCTGCAGGCATTGGATGATGCTATTAAAGCCAACGAAGATGCTATGGATGGCAAAGCCAACGTAGCACTGGATAATATCACGGATGCTGGTAAGACTGTTGTCCGTGATTTAGCAAAAGAAGCTGTGAAGGTTGTTGATGGTACGAATACTACTGTAACGGAAGGTACTGATGGTGTTGCTAAAACCTATGCAGTTGATGTGACGGCAAATGGTGCAGTATCTTCTGGTGATACAGGAATTGTGACTGGCGGTACGGTGTATGATGCTTTACAGGCAGAAGCTCGTCCCGCGGCAGATGGCAATTACATTACTACTGCCAATACAGCTGGCGCAAACCTGACTGCATTGGATACTGCCATTAAAGCCAACGAAGATGCTATGGATGGCAAAGCCAATGTAGCACTGGATAATATCACGGACGCTGGTAAGACTGTGATTCAGGATGCTACCAATGTGGTAAGCGGAGATTCTATCATTGATGTAACTTCCGCTACTGCTAATGGTGTAAAGACCTATACAGTGAAAGCTAACATTTCTGCTGATGGTCAGGTAGCTTCTGGGAATACAGGATTAGTCAGTGGTGATACGGTTTATACAGAAGTTCGTCCTGCTTCTGATGGTAACTATATTGCGACTGCCAATACGACAGGTGCTAATCTGACGGCTCTTGATAATGCAGTCAAAGCTAATGAAGATGCTATCGATGATATTAATGATGCTTTAGATGATAAAGCGAATGTCAGCTTGGATAACATTACAGCTGCTGGTGAAACGGTTGTAAAAGACCTTGCGAAACAGGCTGTAAATGTTACTGGTACAAATGCGGTTACTGTAACCAAAACTGACGTAAACGGTGTTGACACTTATACTGTTGACGTAACGGCTAATGGTGCAGTTGCAAGTGGTGATACAGGAATCGTAACTGGTGGAACAGTATATGATGCCTTGCAGGCAGAAGCCCGTCCTGCAGCAGATGGTAACTATATCACTACAGCTAATACTGCTGGTGCTAACCTGACTGCATTGGATACTGCCATTAAAGCTAATGAAGATGCTATGGATGGTAAAGCTAATGTAGCATTGGATAATATTACTGATGCTGGTAAGACCGTAATTCAGGATGCTACCAATGTGGTAAGCGGTGACAGCATTATTGATGTAACTTCCACTACTGCCAATGGTGTAAAAACTTATACGGTAAAAGCTAACATGTCTGCTGATGGACAGATTGCTTCTGGTGATACCGGATTGGTAAATGGTAATACGGTTTATACGGAAGTCCGTCCTGCATCTGATGGAAACTATATTGCAACAGCAAATACTACGGGTGCTAACTTGACAGCTCTTGATAATGCTGTTAAAGCAAACGAAGATGCTATTGATGATATCAACGATGCATTAGACAATAAAGCTAATGTTGGTTTGGATAACATTACCGCTGCTGGTGAAACTGTTGTAAAAGATTTGGCAAAACAGGCTGTGAATGTTGTCGGTACAAACGCAGCGACTGTAACCAAAACTGATGTAAATGGTGTTGACACTTATACTGTTGATGTAACTGCTAATGGTGCAGTTGCAAGCGGAGATACAGGACTGGTTGACGGTGGTACTGTTTATGACGCTTTGCAAGACCAGAAGGATGAAATTGACGATGCATTAGATACCAAGGCTAATAAAGATGCTTCCAACGTAGCAGCTAATACTGCCGATTGGGGTGCGGCTATCGGTACTGGTGCTGTAGTTTCTGGAAACGGTGAATTAGTAACAGGCGGTACTGTATATGACGCATTACAGGCTGAAGCTCGTCCTGCTGCTGACGGTAATTATATTACTGCCGCAAATACTGCAGGTGCTAACCTGACAGCATTGGATACTGCCATCAAGGCAAATGAAGATGCTATGGATGGAAAGGCTAATGTAGCTCTGGACAATATTACTGATGCTGGTAAAACCGTAATCCAGGATGCAACTAATGTGGTTTCTGGTGATACCATTATTGACGTAACTTCCGCTACTGCCAACGGTGTAAAGACTTATACTGTTAAGGCTAACATTACTGCAGATGGTCAGGTCGCTTCTGGGGATACTGGTCTGGTAAGTGGTGATACTGTTTATAACGAAGTACGTCCTGCTTCTGATGGAAACTATATTGCGACTGCCAACACGACAGGTGCTAACTTAACAGCCCTTGACAATGCTGTAAAAGCCAATGAAGATGCCATTGATGCTTTGGATGATGGCAAGGCTAATATTGAACTGGATAATATTAACGATGATGGTAAGACTGTTGTCCGTGATTTGGCTAAAGAAGCAGTTAAAGTAGTAGATGGAACGAATACTACTGTAACGGAAGGCACTGATGGTAATGCCAAGACTTATGCGGTTGATGTAACAGTCGATGGTGTAGTTGCAAGTGGTAATACAGGTATCGTTGACGGCGGTACTGTTTATGATGCATTGCAAGACCAGAAGGATGAAATTGACGATGCATTAGATACCAAGGCTAATAAAGATGCTTCTAACGTAGCAGCAAATACTGCTGATTGGGGTGCGGCTATCGGTACTGGTGCTGTAGAATCTGGTAATGGTGAATTAGTAACAGGTGGCACTGTCTATGATGCTCTGCAGACAGAAGCCCGTCCTGCGGCTGATGGAAATTACATCACGACTGCTAATACTGCAGGTGCAAACTTAACAGCTTTGGATACTGCTGTAAAAGCTAATGAAGATGCCATCTCTGATTTGAACGATGGTAAAGCGAATGTTGCTCTTGACAACATTACTGATGCTGGTAAGACTGTAATTCAGGATGCTACCAATGTGGTAAGTGGTGACAGCATTATTGATGTTACTTCTGCTACAGCGAATGGTGTTAAGACCTATACCGTAAAAGCCAATATTACGGCTAACGGGCAGGTTGCTTCTGGAGATACAGGATTAGTAAGCGGCGATACCATTTATAATGAAGTTCGTCCTGATGACGGCAACTATATTGCCAAAGATAATACCACTGCTGAAAATCTGACAGCTCTTGATACTGCTGTTAAAGCAAACGAAGATGCAATTGCTGATTTGGATGACGGTAAAGCCAATATTGATTTGGATAACATTACCGATAATGGTAAGACTGTTGTCCGTGATTTGGCTAAAGAAGCAGTTAAAGTGGTAGATGGAACAAATACTACCGTAACGGAAGGTACGGATGGTAATGCAAAGACCTATGCTGTTGATGTTGTGGTTGATGGCGTGGTTGCTTCTGGCAATACTGGTATCGTTGATGGTGGTACTGTTTATGATGCAATTCAGGATACCAAAGATGAGATTAATGACGCATTGGATACCAAAGCTAACAAAGATGCTTCCAATGTAGCAGCTAACACTGCTGACTGGGGTGCTGCTATTGGTACTGGTGCTGTAGAATCTGGTAATGGTGAATTAGTAACTGGTGGTACAGTTTATGATGCTTTACAGGCAGAGGCTCGTCCTGCAGCTGATGGCAATTATATTACAACTGCTAATACCGCTGGTGCAAACCTGACTGCATTAGATACTGCTGTTAAAGCCAATGAAGATGCAATTGCTGATTTGGATGACGGTAAAGCTAATGTTGCTCTGGATAATATTACCGATGACGGTAAGACTGTTGTCCGTGATTTGGCTAAAGAAGCAGTTAAAGTAGTAGATGGGACAAATACTACCGTAACAGAAGGTACAGACGGTAATGCAAAGACCTATGCTGTTGATGTTGTGGTTGATGGCGTGGTTGCTTCTGGCAATACTGGTATCGTTGATGGTGGTACTGTTTATGATGCATTACAGGCTGAAACCCGTCCTGCGGCTGATGGTAATTACATTGCCACCAATAATACGGCAGGTGACAACCTGACTGCTTTGGATACTGCGGTCAAGACTAATGCTGATGCTATTTCTGAACTGGGTGATAGTAAGGCTAATATTGGTCTGGATAATATTGATAATAATGGCAAGGAAGTTATCCGTGAACTGGCGAAAGATTCTATTAATGTTGTAGGTGGAACAAATGCTAATGTTGTTAAGACGGAAGGCACGGTTGATACCTATACTGTAAATGTAGCGGCTGATGGTGCTGTTATTGCTAATGATAACCGTATCGTAACTGGCGGTACTGTTTACGAAGCATTGAATGATGCAGTTACCAATATTAACAATCAGTTAGACGGTAAAGCTGATGTTAATCTGCAGAACATCAATCAGGAAGGTGAACGTACGATTCAGATGATTGCCCGTGACGCTGTTAAGGTTGAAGGTCGTAATCATATTACTTCCGAATTGGTATATGATGCAGATGGAAATGCAATTTATCGTGTAGAAGATGTAGTTGACGGTGCGGTTGAAGACGGTAATACTGGTCTGGTTGATGGTGGTACAGTATTTGATGCCATCAAAGACGCTAAAGACGAAGTTAATGATGCAACCGATACCAAACTTGCTGATTATGCATTGAAAGATGCTTCTAATGTAACTGATGCTAATGCTTGGGGTCAGGCGATTGCCAAGGGTGCTGTAGCAGCTGATGATGTACGTGCTGTAAGCGGTGATACTGTATTTAAAGCGTTGAAAGACAATGCTGACAATACACAGCAGGTATTGGATGGTAAAGCCAACATTTCGTTGGATAACCTGAATACGGATGGCAAGAACGTTCTCCAGCAGTCTGCTATTACTGCGGTTAAGGTAGCTGACGGTGAAAATACTACTGTATCCTCTGAATATGATGCAGATGGTAATGTTACTTATAAAGTAAAAGCCAATGCTACTGGCGCTGTTGCACAGGGTGACACCGGATTAGTAGACGGTGGTACTGTATATGATGCGTTGCAGGCACAGGCTGACAATACGGCTGATGCTCTGGATACCAAGGCGAATGTGGATGCTTCCAATGTAACTGATGCCAATGCTTGGGGTGAGAAGATTGCTACAGGTGCTGTTGCACAGGGCGATGTCCGTGCTGTAAGCGGTGATACTGTTTACAACTTGGCTGAAGACCTGCGTAATGAGGCTGCTGGTGCATTAGATGGTAAAGCTAACGTAGCTTTGGATAACATTACTGACGCTGGCAAAGATGTAATTACTGGTCTGACTGATGTTGTCAGTGCAAATGATTATGCTGAAGTGACTTCGAACATTGACCGTGAAGGTAAAAAGACCTATACGATTGAGGTCAAAGCTGATGGTCAGGTAGCACAGGGCGACACTGGTATTGTAAATGGTGATACTGTTTATAATGCAATTCAGGATGCAAAAGATGAAACAGCAGATGCTCTGGATGGCAAAGCAAATGTTGGATTGGATAATATCTCTGAAGAAGGTAAAGATGTTATCACTGGTCTGACTGATGTGGTAGCTGGTGAGAATATCGTTGTAGATTCTGTTGTTGACCGTGAAGGCAAGAAGACTTATACTGTAAGTGCTCCTGCGAATGGTCAGGTTGCAAGTGGCGACACTGGATTAGTAAGTGGCGGTACTGTATATGATGCTTTACAGACACAGGCTGATGCTACTGCTGATGCTCTGGATGGAAAAGCTAATGTAGCACTGGATAACATTACCGATGAAGGTAAGGATGTAATTACTGGTTTAACCGATGTGGTAAGCGGTGATAACTACAGTAAAGTTGAATCTGCTGTAGACCGTGAAGGTAAGAAGACCTATACTGTAACAACTAATGTTGACGGTGTGGTTGCTTCTGGTAATACTGGCATTGTGAACGGTGATACCGTTTATAATGCAATTCAGAATGCACAGGCTGAAACAGCCGATGCATTAGACGGTAAAGCTAATGTAGCTTTGGATAACATTACCGAAGCTGGTAAAGATGTAATTACTGGTCTGACTGATGTTGTTGCTGGTGAAAATATCGTTGTAGATTCTGTTGTTGACCGTGAAGGTAAGAAGACTTACACTGTAAGTGCTCCTGCTGATGGTCAGATTGCAAGCGGTGATACTGGTCTGGTAAGTGGTGGTACTGTTTATGATGCATTGCAGACACAGGCTGATGCTACTGCTGATGCTTTAGACGGTAAAGCTAATGTTGCTCTTGACAATATTACAGATGAAGGCAAAGATGTAATTACTGGCTTGACTGATGTAGTAAGCGGTGATGACTACAGTAAAGTTGAATCTGCTGTTGACCGTGAAGGTAAGAAGACTTATACCGTAACAACTAATGTTGACGGTGCGGTTGCTTCTGGTGATACAGGCATCGTAACGGGCGGTACTGTATATGATGCATTGAAAGATGCAACAGATGCGGTTAACGAACGTATTGATACTGTAGAACAGACAGTTCAGGATGGATTGGATGGTAAGGCGAATGTCGGACTGGATAATCTGTCTGATGCTGGCAAGGATGTATTGAAGACTTCTGCACAGGAAGCTGTTAAGCTGGCAGATGGTGCTAATACCACTGTAACTTCTGAATATGATGCTAATGGAAACATTACATATAAAGTAGAAGCTAATGCTACAGGTGCAGTTGAAGCTAACAATACTGGATTGGTTGATGGTGGTACGGTATATGATGCTTTACAGGCACAGTCCGATGGCATTGATGAAAAACTGGATACCAAAGCCAACAAAGACGCTTCTAACGTAGCTGACCATGCTGAAGCTTGGGGTACTGCAATCGGTACAGGTGCTGTTGCTGATGGTGATGGCAAGCTGGTAACTGGTGATACCGTATTCCATGCTATGGAAGGTCGTATGGCTACTGACTTGTCCAATATGGATGAAGCAGGCAAAGATGTAATCACTGGATTGATTGAAGTTGAAGCTGGCAATGAACATACTGAAGTGACTTCCAATGTAAGTCGTGACGGTATCAAGACATTTACGGTTTCCGCTTTGGTTGACGGTGAAGTTGCCGAAAACGACAACGGTGCTGTAACAGGTGGCAAAGTTTACGAAGCTTTGAAAGAACAGTCTGATGCTACGGCAGAAGCTCTGGATGGAAAAGCCAACGTAGATATGGATAACCTGACTGATGCTGGTAATAAAGTATTACAGCAGAGTGCAATCGGTGCTGTGAAAGTCGCTGATGGTGAAAACACTACCGTTTCTTCTGAATTTGATGCTGATGGCAACATTACGTATAAAGTGAAAGCTAATACGGATGGTGCTGTTGAACAGGGTAACGCTGGTATTGTAAGCGGTGGTACTGTATATGATGCATTACAGGCACAGGCTGAAGATACACAGGAAGCTCTGGATACGAAAGCCAATGTTGATGCTTCTAACGTAACTGACAGTGCGGCTTGGGCTGAAAAACTGGGTACAGGTGAAGTTGAAGCTAACAATGCTGAACTTGTAACTGGCGATACAGTTTATAATGCACTGAAAGAAGCAGGCGATGCTACACAGGAAGCTTTGGATGGTAAGGCTAACGTAGGTTTGGATAACCTGACCAACGATGGCAAGACCGTACTCCAGCAGAGTGCAATCTCCGCTGTGAAGACCGAAGCTGGCAACCATGTTGAAGTTACTCCGTCTTATGATGCGAACGGAAACGTTTCCTATAAGATTGATGTAAAAGACACTGGTGCTGTGGAAAGCGGAAATACAGAACTCGTAACTGGCGGTACTGTATATGACGCATTACAGCAGGCTGCTTCCGATACACAGGATGCTCTGGACGGCAAGGCTAACGTAAATCTGGATAACATCGATGCTGATGGTAAGAAAGTGATTACTGGTCTTACCGATGTAGTAGCTGGTAATGAAAATACCGAAGTAACTTCTGCGTTTGATGCTGATGGTAAGAAGACTTACACTGTAAGTGCTTTGACAAATGGTCAGATTGCGGAAGGCAATACTGGAATTGTTGACGGTGGTGCGATTTATGATGCGTTGAAGGAACAGTCTGATGCTATGGCTGAAGGACTGGACGGCAAAGCCAATGTTGGTCTGGATAATCTGACCACGGATGGTAAGACCGTACTGCGTACTTCTGCACAGGAAGCAGTCAAAGTCAGCGGTGAAGGTAATGCTGTAGTTACTCCGTCTTATGATGCTAATGGAAACATTGATTATAAGATTGCTATTACGGAAGGTGCTGTAGCGGCTGATGATACTGGCTTGGTAAGTGGCAAGACGATTTATGAAGCACTGCAGACACAGGCAGGCGAGATTGATGATAAACTTGACGGAAAGGCTAATGTTGCTCTTGATAATATTACCCGTGAAGGCAAGGATGTTATCACGAACCTGACCGAAGTTAAAGCGGGCGATGCATATACCAATGTAACCCATGAAAAAGATGATGACGGCAAAGTTACTTATACTGTAAATGCAGTAGTTGACGGTGCTGTTGAAAGTGGCAATGAAGGTCTGGTAACTGGTGGTCAGGTAGCGGATGCCATTGGCGAAGCTAAATCTGACATCGAAGAACAGATTGAAACATTGACTGATGAAACTAACGAAGCTCTCGATACCAAGGCTAACCGTGATATGGATAACCTGACAGACGCTGGTGTACGTGAGATTAAGACTCTGGCACAGGAAGGCGTTAAGGTTGAAGCGGGTGAACATGCTGAAGTTGAATCTACATTCGACCAGAATGGTAATAAGATTTATACTGTAAGCGCAATTGCTGACGGTGCTGTAGAGCGGAATAACGAAGGTCTTGTATCTGGCAGTATGGTATTTGATGAAACTCGTCCTGCTGCGGATGGCGAATTTATCAGTAAAGATAGTTCTGCTGGTGAAAACCTCTCTGCTTTGGATGCCGCTTTGAAAGATACCAACGATGCGATTGCTGAAGCAACCGATAGTGCTGTGAAGTATGATTCCGCACAGAAGGGCAAAGTAACATTGGAAGGCGAAGATGGAACGAAGATTACCAATCTGAAGGATGCTGATTTGACAGATGAATCTACAGATGCGGTAACAGGTCGTCAGTTGAAAGCTACCAATGATATTGTTGATACCCATACAGAAGATATCGCTGGTCTGAAAGATATGAGTAACCTGACTGATACTGGCAAGGAAACTGTGAAAGACCTTGCTAAAGACGCTGTTGGAGTAGAAGCGGGTGACCGTGCTACCGTAACTTCTGCTGAAGTAGACGGCAAGATGGTTTATACTGTATCTGCTAACAATGACGGTGTAATCGAAGCTGGCAATACTGATTTGGTAAGTGGTAATACTGTATATGAAGCATTGCAGGATAAAGCAGATACCAATCTGGGTAACCTGACTGCGGAAGGTAAGGATGTTATCACTGGTTTGACCGAAGTCGTAGCTGGCGAAAATGTTCGTGTTGACAGCACTAAGTCTGATGGCAAGGTAACTTATACTGTAAATGCTCTGGGTAATGGCATCATTGAAGATGGCAATACTGGTCTTGTAACTGGCGATACCGTATTCAATGCTCTGTCTGAAGCACAGGAAGCTACAGAAGAAGCCTTGGAAGGCAAAGCTAATGTTGACATGGATAACCTGACTGACGCAGGCAAGACCGCAGTCAAGACTCTGGCTAAAGAAGCTGTGAAAGTCAAAGGCGATGGTTACGCTGAAGTTACGAAGGAAGAAGAAGATGGTAATTACATTTACACTGTGAATGTAAAAGCCGACGGTGTTATTGAAGCCAATAATACTGGTCTGGTAACAGGTGGTATGGTTGCTAATGAAACCAAAGTTCAGCTGGATGGCTTTGCAGTACGTAAAGACTACACAGCAGGCGCTAATCTGATGGCTTTGGACAATGCATTGAAAGATGTAGCGGAAAAAGCTGATGCGTTGGATGCTAATACTGTGAAGTATGATACAAATACCAAGGCTCGTATCACGCTGGAAGGCGAAGATGGCACTAAGATTGATAATGTAAAAGCTGGTGCATTGACCTCCGATTCTATGGAAGCTGTCAATGGAAGTCAGTTATTCGCTACCAATGAAAATGTGGCGGCAAATGCGGAAGCGATTGAAGGCATCAAAGCTACCATCGGAACGATGGAAGAAGGTGAATATATCGATGACCGCAACACTGTTGGTGAAAACCTGAAGGCTCTGGATGATGCAATCGTTCAGCAGGCAGCAGAGACTGAAGAAGCTCTGGCAGGCAAAGCCAATACGGATATGGATAATCTGACCGATACTGGCAAACAGAATGTGAAAGACCTTGCTAAAGAAGCTGTAACCGTATCTGCTGGTGACCATGTATCTATCGTTACTACTGAAGAAAATGGCAACATTGACTATCAGGTGAACGTTGTGGTAGATGGCAAGGTAGAAGAAGGTAATACGGGTATCGTTGATGGTGGCACTGTCTATGAAGCAATTCAGGAAGTTGCTGCTGATGTTGATGAAAAACTCGAAGGCAAAGCCAATACCAATTTGGACAACATTACGGATGAAGGAAAACAGGTAATCCGTGATACCATGGCTGAAGATTTGGCTGGCAAGGCAAATGTAGATGCATCCAATGTAACCGATGCCAACGCTTGGGGTGAAAAGATTGCTACAGGTGAAATCGCAGAAGGCGAAGTTCGTGCCGTAAATGGTGACACCGTGAACAGTGCTCTGAACACCATGAGCGAAGAATTCGATGAAAAACTGGGTGAAAAAGCTGATAAAGACTTGGGTAACATTACACCTGACGGCGAACAGAAGATTAAAGACGTAATGGCTGATGATTTGGCTGAAAAAGCAGACAAAGATTTGGATAACATTACGGATGAAGGTAAGGAAGTAATTCGTGAACTTTCACAAGATTCTGTGAAACTTGAAGATGGTGAAACCACAAGAGTCAGCAGCCGTATTGATGCTGATGGAAGCAAGATTTACAAAGTAGAAGCTCTTGCCGAAGGCGAGATTGAAGCAGGTGACAATCGTGCAGTATCTGGCAATACCATGGCTGACTTTATCGACAAAGAAATCGGTAAGGTAAAAGATGGTAACCATGTACAGGCTGGTAAACCGATTGCTGAAAACATCAACGCTTTGGATACTGCGGTAGGCAAAGTGGAAGATGGTTACTTTGTAGATTCCAATCTGTCTATGGGCGAAAACATCAATGTACTGGATGAACAGGTTGCACGGAACACCAAAGGTATCGCAAGTCTGTATGATAATCAGATTATGATTAAGAAGGAAATGCGTGAAGGTTTGGCGAAGAGTGCAGCTCTGGCTGGTCTGCATCCGTTTGAAAACGATACCGACCAGAAGTGGAACATCGCAGCGGCTATGGGTGGTTACAGAGGCGAACATGCAGCAGCCATTGGTCTGTTCTATCGTCCGAGTGACCGTGTAATGGTCAATGCGGGTACTACCATCACAGATTCCGATAATATGTACAATGTGGGCGTAAGTGTGGCTCTCGACAAGGGCAGCGGCATGAGCAAGTCCCAGATGAAACAGAGAATCGGTAATCTGGAAGATATCATCCGTAAGATGGCTCACAAGATTGATTCTCTGGAAGCCAATCAGCTTGCACTGACTGGTATGACCAAAGAATTCCCTGATGTTCCTGCTAACCATTGGGCACACAATGCTGTGGTCAACCTGCATGGCAGTGACATTGTACAGGGATATCCTGACGGAGAATTCAAGGGTGCTAAACCGATGACCCGTTATGAATATGCAGAAATGCTGTTCAACGCATTGGAAAAAGGCAAAACACTTCCGAAAGAAGTAGTCTCTGAATACAGTCAGGAACTGGAACAAATCCGTCAGAATCGCAGCAAATAATTAAATAGTAAAAAAGGGCGAAGACTTCGGTCTTCGTCCTTTTTAATTTACTTAAAAAAATAGAGGGACGCTTTCATAGAAGCATCCCTCTTTTTTATATTGTTTTATTTTTCCGATTTCGCCATACGTTCCTGATGGCTTTTATAATAAGTCATCAAGTTTTCTTTCAGCGTTTTCAGTTCTTCATCGGTCAAATCCGTAGATTTGCGTTTTTTGAAGTGGAAAGCGATAATTTCGGAAACTGCTTCCGATGTGATATTTTCCGTAGCCATCTGTTTCCGCATTTCCATCAGCATCTTCTTCCGCTCATCCATTGCCACAGGGGTATGAAGAACAGAAGGCTGTTCAGATGCAGGCTGGGTAGCAGGCTTTGCGGGGGCGGACTGTACAGGACGCTGTGCCTGTGCAGCAGGAGTCTGTCTCTGCTGATAGTTATTGGGGCGTGCAGACTGGTTATTGTACGGCTGGCGGAAATTTCCGTTACCGTTTCCGTTGTTCTTGCGTTCAAACTTACCCATATATACATCATATCCGATACCATACGGTTTGCATGCTTTACCAAATGCATCCGTCTGGGCGCTGGCATGTGCATTTTCATTGACATGAAGCCCGTACTTATCCTTGATGATTAAATAGGATGTGCCGTATGCGGTGGAAGGAGCGTTCCAGTTTCCGTCTTTCGCACGGGTATAGATATTTGCTTCCACAATCAGAAGGACTTCGCCTGTCTTTTCATACGGAATTTTCTGTACTTCGCCGTATTCCACTTTCCATCCTTCGCCATACACGCCGAACAGGGATACCATCATTTTATACCGCCACATAGGGTTAATTTCACTTTTCCCTGCCAGTTTGCCTGCATCGATAGGCTTTAATGCTTCCTGCGGGGGAGTAGATACCCGTTCAAACATACGCAACGCTTCGTCTACAGGAATCGTGCCTGTGAGGTTTTTGGTTTCAATTTCTGCCATGTTTTTAATCTCCTTTTCTTTTATAATATTATATTTAATAACAGGAAAGAATCAATCTTCATTCAACATCTTCATATATTCTTTCCAGAGGTAAACTACCGTGCTGATAACACTGATTAGGCACACGAACCCAAACAGTTTTAACCACAACGCAGCAAATTCATGCATAATATCATCTCCTGTTATTGAAATATTATATTCCTTTTTCTGTAACTATTATACCATACAAAGTATTTTCTGTCAACACTTTACAAGCTTCTTTTCCCGCACAAATTCAGGGAAAATACACAGTTCTACTACCGTTCTTAAATCACTGGAAGTTTCAAAAAAATCATTCCTTCCCCGTGTGTTTACTTTTTTAAATCGTAAAAAAATGTGAGGTCAAGGGTGGTTTATCCCCCTTGACGGAACTTATTTTTTTACGATATTCTGTTTTATATCATAGGGGAAGGATATTGCGAAAAATTTTATTAATAAGTTTTTTGTTTTTTTTTGTGTAGACATTTTTGTTTTTTTCTGTTATAATACCAACATGAGGTGATTTGGCATGCGTGTACTTTATAATTTTCTTCGGTTGGCTGGTGTAATAGTATCCATTTGGATATTATATCAGTTTATTTTATGGTTGGAGACTGTATTATAATTGCTGCCTTTTTTATCCTATGATACCGGATGATTTTATTTTCATAGGATAAAATGATAATATATTTTCCCGATAAATATCAGGTATCTGCCTGATGGCAGTAAGGGAAAACAATTAATTTTTTTATGGAAAGGGTGATGTAATTGAATCGGATTTACAAAGTGATTTGGTCAAAGACGAAACACTGCTACGTGGTAGCCAGTGAGTTCGCAAAACGGAATGGTAAGAGTTCCAAGTCTGTTGGTCACATATTGACAGCGGGCGTGATGGCTGGTTTTCTGGCAACTACATTACAGGTTTCTCCTGTTATGGCTGCTGACCCGGTCCAGTATGATGATAATACTCATGAAGTGGTAACATTGGATGGACCCACTGGTGTGGGAACACGTATTACAGGTATTGCTGATGGCGAGCTGTCTGCTTCTTCCACAGATGCGGTAACTGGTAGTCAGTTATATTCCTTGTCACAGCAGTTTTCTAATTTTGAATCTGCTTTAAGTGAAAATAACTCCACGATTGCCCGTACACAGACTGCAGTTAATCAGTTGAAGACTAATGTTATTACATTGACATCTACTGTAAATACGATTAAAACACAGGTTGAGGCTGGTTTTAACATTACAGTAGATGGTGCTCGTGTTAAAAACGTAAATCCTGACAGCAACTATTTTAATTTTACTGCTGGTGACGGCATTGCCATTACGGCTGATGGTGAGTCCATTAAGATTGCGTCCACGGCAACGGTGTCTGCTGATGGTCAGATTGCTGAAAATAACGAGGGTCTGATTTCTGGTGGTACTGCGTATACAGAATTACGCCCTGCTGATGGGAACTATGTTGCCAAAGATAGCACAACCGCAGCTAATCTGTCCGCATTGGATGCTGCTGTTAAAGCGAATGCAGATGCTATTGAAGCAATTCCTGAATATACCGCTGGCAATGAAATTGAAATTTCCAACGACCATAAAATTTCGGTAAAACCGACAGGAACGATTGCTTCTGACAGTGAAGGCGTCGTAACAGGCAAGACCGTATATGAAGAAGTTCGTCCTACTTCTAATGGAACATATGTAAGTACTTCCAATTCTGCAGGTGCTAATTTGACGGCATTAGACGCAGCGGTTAAAGCTAATGCGGATGCTATTGAAGCGATTCCCGAATACACCGCTGGTGACCATATTGAAATTTCTGATGATTATAAGATTTCTGCCAAGATGGATGGACAGATTGCTTCTGGTAATACTGGTCTTGTTTCTGGTGGTCAGGTCTTTGACGCAATTCAGGCAGAAGCCCGTCCTGCACAGGATGGCGAATTTGTAAAAGCTTCCGATACCGCAGGTGCTAACCTGACAGCTTTGGATGCAGCGGTTAAAGCTAATGCAGATGCTATTGAAGCAATTCCTGAATACACCGCTGGTGACCATATCGAAATTTCTGATGATTATAAGATTTCCGCCAAGACGGATGGACAGATTGCTTCTGGTGATACTGGTCTTGTCTCTGGCGGTCAGGTCTTTGACGCAATTCAGGCAGAAGCCCGTCCTGCACAGGATGGCGAATTTGTAAAAGCTTCCGATACTGCAGGTGCTAACCTGACAGCTTTGGACGCAGCAGTAAAAGCTAACGCAGATGCTATTGAAGCAATTCCTGAATACACCGCTGGCAATGAAATTGAAATTTCTGATGATTATAAGATTTCTGTGAAACCGACAGGAACTGTTGCTTCTGACAGTGAAGGTTTGGTTACTGGGAAAACTGTATTTACGGAAGTTCGTCCTGCACAGGATGGTGAATATGTAAAAGCCTCTGAAACTACAGGTGCTAACCTGACGGCTTTGGATACTGCTGTAAAAGCAAATGCAGATGCCATTACCGAACTTGGTGACGGTAAGGCTAATGTAGCTTTGGATAACATTACTGATGGTGGTAAATCTGTTGTTCGTGGTCTTGCACAGGAAGCTGTTAAGGTTGTTGCTGGTGAACATACCACGGTAACCGAAGCTACTGACGGCAATGCCAAGACTTATGCTGTGAATGTGGTTTCCGATGGACGTGTTGAAGATGGTAATACTGGTATTTTAACTGGTGATACTGTTTACAATTATTTCCAAAGTGAAGGTTCAAGTTTTGCAAAAACAAATGCTTCTAATGTAAGCGGTTTTGCAACTGAATGGGCTGAAGCTATTGGTACTGGTACTGTCGATGACTCTGCTAATAACGTAAAATTGGTAACTGGTGCTACAGTTTATGATGCATTGAACAGTGCTGTACAGAATATTTATGAAAACTTCAGCGGTACGCTTGGCAACTACGCTGATAAAGACGGTGGTAATGTAACGCATCCTGAAACTTGGGGTGAAAAATTAGGCACTGGTGCTGTTGAAGAAAATAATGGTAAACTGGTAACTGGTGGTACAGTTTACAGTGCATTGAAAGATGCAACCGATTCGATTAATGATTCTATTGATACCAAGTTGGACCAGTATGCTTTGGCTGATGGTTCTAATGTATATGATACCGAAACTTGGGGTGAAAAACTGGGTACTGGTGTTGTAGAAGAAGATAATGGCGAACTGGTGACAGGCGGTACAGTTTATACTGCATTGGAAGATGCGAAGTCCGATATTTCTGATGCGGTTGATACAAAACTGGATGGCTATGCAAAAGTAGATGCTTCTAATATTGAGGGGCATGAAACAGAATGGGCTGAAGCTCTTGGCACAGGTGCGGTTGCTCCTGCAAACAAGAACTTGGTTACTGGTGAGACGGTCTATAACGCTATCACTCCTGTACAGAACGGTACTTATGTGACCACTAATAATTCTGCGGGAGATAACCTGCTGGCTTTGGATACCGCAGTTGCGGGTTTGTCCTCTGCTATGGAAAATGTTGTCGTATATGATGATGCTTCTAAAGGTACTGTTACCTTGGCGGGTGGTTCTCGTGGTACGGTTATTGATAATGTGAAATCTGCAGTTATCAGCAAGACTTCTATGCAGGCTGTTAACGGTGCGCAGTTGTGGGCAGTAAAACAAGATATTGCTGGTTTTGCTACTGATATTCGCAAGAATGCAGATAACATTTCCACATTGAACCAGAGTGTTTCTGATGCCCTGTCCTCTGTTTCTGCTGTAAGTGATTTGGTTGATTCTGTTGATAATCTGAAAGCAGATACTTCTTTGAATAACCTGTCCCAGCAGGGCAAGAACATGCTGAACTCTGTTGTAACAGATGCTATTCAGGATTATATGGCTCATCATGGAAATGATGCGACTGGTTCTGCTAACAGAAGCACTCGCCTTGGCGCTGTAAACCCGGGTGCAAATACCAACTATGTGGTTTATGATAATGCAGATGGCACTTCCATCACATTGGAAGGACCTACTGGTGAAGGGACTGTGATTTCTGGTGTTGCTGACGGTGAATTGTCTGCTTCTTCTACGGAAGCAGTAACTGGTGCTCAGTTATATGCAACAGAACAGAAATTCAATGAATTCCAGTCTGCATTGAGTGAAAACAATTCTACAATTGCCCGTACTCAGACTGCGGTTAATCAGTTAAAGACCAACTATATTACTTTGAATTCTACGGTTAATACTATTAAGACACAGGTTGAAGCTGGTTTTAACGTAACAATTGATGGAGCAAAAGTAAAGAATGTAAATCCTGAATCTAATTACATTGATTTTACTGCTGGTGACGGCATCGCTATTACTGCTGAAAATGAAGGTATCAAGATTAGCAGTACCCTGTCTGCTGATGGTCAGATTGCAGATGGTGATACTGGCATGATTTCTGGCGGTACTGCTTATACTGAACTCCGTCCTGATGATGGTGAATATGTTGCCAAGGATAACACAACTGCTGAAAATCTGTCCGCTTTGGATACTGCTGTCAAGGAAAACGCAGATGCAATTGAAGACCTCGGCGGTGAGGTTGATGATATTAACGATGCGTTGGATTCCAAAGCTAACAAGGACGCTTCCAACGTGGCGGATAATACTGCTGAATGGGGCGCAGCAATTGGTACTGGCGTAGTTGAACAGGGTAATGGTGAATTGGTAACTGGTGACACGGTTTATACAGAAGTGCGTCCTGCACAGGACGGTGAATATGTAAAAGCCGACAGTACAACTGGTGAAAATCTGTCCGCTCTGGATACTGCTGTCAAGGAAAATGCAGATGCGATTGAAGAAATTACTGATGCGGTTGACGGTAAGGCTAATGTAGCGCTGGATAATATTACGGATGAAGGTAAAACTGTTATCAGGGATTTGGCAAAAGAATCTGTAAAAGTTATTGCAGGTGAACATACTACTGTAACTGAAGGTACAGATGGTAATGCCAAGACTTACGCTGTAAATGTGACAGCTGATGGGCAGATTACAGAAGGCAATACAGGTCTTGTTGATGGTGGTACAGTATATCAGTATGTACAGGATGTAACTGGCGGTGCGGTAACACCTGAAGACCTGAAGGCATATGCAAAGAAAGATGCTTCTAACGTAGGAGTAAATGATTCTGACGGTGATTCCACAGAAGCTTGGGGTGCGGCATTAGGTACTGGCACAGTTGCTGAAAATGATGGCAAGCTGGTAACTGGTGATACGGTAGCAAAAGCCTTGAAAGATTTGAAACCTGAAGGTGTAATTGCTTCTGATGAGGAACGTGCTGTAAGCGGCGCTACGGTTTATACGGAAGTTCGTCCTGCACAGGATGGTGAATTCGTAAAAGCTGATAAAACCACTGCTGAAAACCTGATGGCTCTTGATGAAAAAGCCAAAGCCAATGATGAAGCGATTAATGAAGTTACGGAAGGCTTGGATGCCAAGGCTAACAAGGATGCTTCCAATGTAGCTGATTATGCTGAAGATTGGGCTATGGCTATTGGCACAGGCGCTGTTGCAGAAGATGATGGGAAACTGGTAACTGGCAAGACTGTATTTGCAGAAGTTCGTCCTGCACAGGATGGCGAGTATGTAAAAGCTTCCGAGACTACAGGCGCAAACCTGCTTGCGTTGGATACACAGTTGAAAGATACCGCTTCTGCTGTGGAAGAACTTGACACGGCTGTTGAACAGGTTGCGACCGATTTGGACGGCAAAGCCAACAAAGATGCTTCCAATGTAGCAGAACATACTGCTGATTGGGGCGCAGCAATTGGTACTGGCGTAATTGAACAGGGTAACGGCGAATTAGTAACTGGCGGTACGGTATTTGCAGAGACCCGTCCTGCACAGGATGGTGAATTTGTAAAAGCTGACAGCACTGTTGGTGAAAATCTGCTGACCTTGGATAGCAAAGTTTCTGATACGGCATCTACTGTTGAAGAGATTGGCAATACAGTGGATGAAATTGGCGAAGCTGTAGATAACAAAGCCAACAAAGACGCTTCCAATGTAGCAGAGCATACTGCTGAATGGGGTGCGGCTATTGGTACTGGTGTAGTTGAACAGGGTAATGGTGAACTGGTAACTGGTGGTACAGTTTATACGGCGATTGATAATGCTGTAGCTGGTTTACAGAATGAAATGGACAACAAAGCCAATACTGATATGGATAATCTGACTGATGCTGGTAAGACGGTTGTCCGTGATTTAGCAAAAGAAGCTATTACAGTCAAGGGTGAAGGTCCTGTTACTGTATCCGAATCTACTGAAAACGATGTAAAAGTATTTACGGTATCTGTTGCTACAGATGGTGAAGTAGCCGAAGGCAATGAAGGCATTGTAACGGGTGGTACTGTTTATAATGCGATTACTGAAATTGCTGGAGATATTGAAAATAAAGCCGATGCTGACCTTGGTAATATTACTGATGGAGGCAAAGAAGTTATTCGTGAAGTTGTAAAGGGTGACCTTGACAAGAAAGCGGATAAGGATGCAGGTAACATCGAAACGGAAAAATGGGCTGAAAAACTGGGTATTGGTGAAGTCGCTGAAGGTGATACTAATCTGGTAACTGGTGGTACAGTTCATGAAGCAATCGGTGCTGTGGAAGAAAAAGTTGATGACAAAGCGGATAAAGACCTTGGTAACATTTCCAATGATGGTAAAGAGGTTATCCGTGAAGTTATGAAAGGTGACCTTGATAAAAAGGCAGATAAGGATGCAGGCAACATCGATGCACAGGTATGGGCTGACAAACTGGGTACTGGTGCAATTGAAGAAGGCGATGGCATGCTGGTAACTGGTGATACAGTTGCCAAGGCACTGGCTAACTTTGAGCCTACCGATGTTATTGCTCCCGATAATGAAGCAGGAAGTATTCGGATTGGTGGTAAGGACAAATATGATGGTCTGGACGCTGTGGATATTTCCAAGTCCGATGGTTCAAGCCGTGTACTGCGTGGTGTAGAAACTGACCCGAATGACCCGACTTCTGCAGCGAGTGTTGAATTTGTTAACGATGGATTGGCAGGTATTCGTGCTGGTGTAAATCAGGGCTTTGCTAAACTTGATGACAAGATTAATAAGGCTGGTGCAAATGCAGCGGCATTGGCAGGCTTGCATCCGCTGGACTTTGACCCTGACCAGAAGTTTAATATTGCCGCTGGTGTAGGTAATTACCATGATGCTACGGCAGCTGCTGTTGGTCTGTTCTATCGTCCTGATGACCGTACACAGTTCAACATTGCAGCTTCTCTGGGTAATGGTGAGAACATGATTTCTGGTGGCGTTGCTCTGGCACTTGACAGGTCAAGTGGTCGTTATGTGTCTCGTGCCCAGCTGTTGAATCTGGTTAAGAATCAGGCTAATGAAATTGCCCAGTTAAAAGACCAGATGAACCGTCTGTCTGCTGTATTATCCATGAATCCGAATGCACGGGCTGGTTTCCCTGATGTTCCTGCTAATCATTGGGCACGGGAAGCAGTAGAAACCTTACATGGCAATGATATGGTTGAAGGATATCCTGATGGGGAATTTAAAGGTGACCGTCAGATGACCCGTTATGAATATGCAGAAATGCTGTATCGTACGATTCAGAAGGGCGTCAAAGTTGACCCGCAGATGATTCAGGAATATTCCAAAGAACTGGCACAGGTAAAAGCTAATGCTAATAAAAGATAATCATGAGTAGTTTCAAACCACTCTGATTTGACATCATCCCCTTTTGGTCACCCCGTCAAGTATTTGGCGGGGTGATTTTTTCTGTTTTTTAAAGGTTAGCAGGTACGTCAGATAGTGTATAATATAATTGTAGACAAATGTTTTTTGACATCGGTGAAGGATAGGAGTAGTTATTATGGAAGAAACTTTGAATCCTGTTGATGAAGAGATTGTTGACCAGGACACATATGACAATGATGTAGAAAATGATGGTAATGAAGAAGAGGCTGCGGAAGAGATTACTGTAAGCGTTAAAGATTGTTTTCGTTACGAAAATGATATTAACGGCTTCAGACGAATGCTTCCGTATCGTGCCCCGTCTTTGTTTGATGGTGTTTCTATGACACCGTATGATGATGCTGTGAAAGAAAAGATTGACAGCATTACGATGGGATATACGGGTGTTGCTATTCTGTCAGACGCTGCTTCTTCGCTTTCTCCCGATGATTTCATGCTGAAGGTTGCTGATTTTTATGAGAAAAACAACCTTAAAGAAGAAGGCTGGAAGTTCTCTTCTTATGGTATATTAAACTCTGATAATAATCCTGATAATAAACTGTATTCTGAAATTGTTCTTTACAGGACATTGGAAAACGGTAAGGAAGAACGTTTCCAGTTTTGTCAGACTGAAAACTGCAGTTATGTGAACGTTTTTGGGCAGAACAGTGATAACGAAGATGAAAATACGTTTATTCGTTTTTATGATGCGATGCATCGTTATAAAGATAACCGTCTTGCTTTGAAACCGGGTGAGTTTTCAGCTGATATTGATAATCCTGTACTTTCTCTTACTGATGCAGAAAAGGAAGAGATTTATCAGAGCAAAGAGTATAAGGATATGCTCGATAAGAATATCAAATCTGTTATGAAGTCATATATTGACGCAGATTTTACTCCTGTTTCTTATAATGAATTACAGGAAAAGGTTTATAAATACTGCAGGTTACGTACTTCTGCTGACAGTTCGTTTCAGGATACGATTGAATTTGACAAGGGGTTTAATGTCCAGTTTGACCGTGCTATCAGCCTTATGAAGACCCGTGGGGATATAAAGTATGTGAACTCTGACGAACAGTCAAAGATGCCGTTGTTTGAGTTTAACTACCGTATCCGTTCCAACGATATAGTTGAACGGGAAGACAGGCAGGATATGCTGGTTCTTCATGTCTCCTGTATTGAGAAGAATAAACAAACAGAGGAAGAGCAGTTTATTCGTTCCCTTGACTATGAACTGAACAAAAAGGATTTGCACCCTCTGTTGCAGGGAAAAGAAGATGAAATTGTACGTGCAATGCAGGAGCGTATCCGTAATGATGAGAAATTAAATTCCGCATTAATAAAATGTTCTTATAATGAGTCTGAACTTGATAAGGAAGAAGCGAAACAATTGGTTCAGTCCGCTGTGGAAACAGAAGTGGACAAATTGGCACGTACCAAAGTAAATCAGATTGTCCGTGTGCATCGTGGCAAATGCGAACGCCCGTTAGACATTCTTGATTCGGATGATGAGATGGCAAAAGTCAGGCTTAACATCAAGGATGAGAACGGGGATTATATGAAAGGCGTTACGGTTACTCTTTCATGGTCAAAACTTGGACTGGTGAACAATACTGATAAAGCCCAGTTTTTGGCAGATTTGTCCAGTATGTATGATGCTGATAATACGACGATATCAGAGTTCAGGAATAAGATTACGAATCAGATGTATGCTGATTTTGAAACGTTGTATCGTAACGAAAAGGCTAAATTTGATGAGCGTCAGAAAAGCAATGCGGAAAAAGGACTTAATGTGGAAGAGTTCAGTCCTGCCCATGTAAACTTCAATTATGCCAGAGAGTTTTCCCATTATGATTCTGATTCTGTTATTAAGAGCTGGGTCGCCGAAATTCAGAAGAATAAGGAAGTTCGTAATGCCAATGATAATAAGAAACGGGAAGCTTTTGCTAATTTATATGCAGCAAAACAGGCAGAGCTAACTGCCTTGAAAAAGATTCGTTCCGACCGTGGTTTCTTTGGCAATCTGAAGATGTATGTTGTTCATCATAAACAGTGGGCGGCAGAATCAAAGGCAATCAATGACAAGATTATGGAATTAAGTAAGATTGATGGGGAAAGTCGTGCTATAGGCGGAACTACAAAACAGGTAGAATATTATCATAACCAGCTGAGTATGATTCAGACAAAGAACTTTATCAGCGGTAAATTTATTGATAAAGACAACCGAAAAAGAGTGGTTGACAAACCCTTTAAAAAGGATAATAATATTAATAAGCGTGAAATGTAACCGTTTCACATAAATTTAGTTTTTCTGCCACATTTTTTTAAAATTGGGGGTCAGCAGTTTGAAGATATGTGGTAGAGTATAAATGGTAGGAGGCGGACGCAATATAAAGTCCAATTCCAAATTTTAATCGCCAAGGGCGAAAGGAGAAACAATTATGGCAAAAGAGAATGAACAGACTGTAAAACTGGAAATGAACTACATCAACGTTCTGGACCACAACATTGTGAAAGTAAGGGACGAAAAGGGAGAAGTTACTGACAAACCTAAACGTCAGGAAGCGATGAAGTATGACAAGGAGTCTAACTCCCGTGTTCCGATGCTGAACAAAAATGGCAAACAGATTTATGAAAATACCATTAATCTGACTGATGCCAACGGCAACAACCTGACCTTCAGGGCATTTTCTTACAATGTGAAAGCATTATCTGCCGCTAACATGACCCCTGAACAGCAGAAGCATTTCAATGCAAACAAGGCTGAACATCTGGCTAATGTGAACAAGAAACGTGAAAAGGACGGCAAAGAGCCTTTGACGAATCTGAACCACAAAGAATGGAGCGTTGCTTTCCCGAAAAAGAACGAAACCATCAATGCTACTTTCTTCCCGAAAGATGGCGAGCCGAAGAATGTCGCTGTTCGTATTGAAAAAGTTCAGGCATGGGCTGATAACATCGTTAAAGGCAAAGACATTCGTATGAATGACCGTGACTTTACGGTGTTCAAGAAGAAAGAAAAAGATGCTACCGTTGAAAAGGCTCCGGAAGTAGCGCCTAAGAAGGAAGAAACGGTTGTTTTGGAAAAACCTGTTACACGGAAGAAAACCGCTAAAAAAGAACAGGGAAAATAATTTTCCTGACGGAACAACAGGTTAAGCTTGACTGCCTTGTGTAGCAAGGCACTTGCTGATTGAGGAAATTGCCATAACCACCCCAACATGGGATAGTAAAGCAATAAACTTGACCCCCTCTAAATTAGGGCAGACTGTAAAAGGTCTGCTCTTTTTATTTGCCACAAAACTTTTTTTTCTTGTAAATTTTATTTATCATTTTATTTGCTATTTTTAAAATTTTATTGTATAATAAATAAGTAAAACGATAATTATATGAGGCAACCTATGATTTTGGGAGGGGATTATGAACAAAATCTATAAGTTGATATGGTCAAAAACCAAAGGATGTTATGTGGTTGTATCAGAGATGGTAAAAGCCCACGGGAAGTCTGCTTCCCGCTTTGGGAGTACATTGTCATGCCTGCTTGTTTCTTCCGTGTTGTTCTTTTCTGGTTTTACATTACCTGCTTATGCCTCTGGTGAAGCGATAGTGACAGGAACGGCAGGGAATGATGAATTAATTAAACTGCTTGGAGGAACGGGTATCGGTATTACTGTTACAGGAAATGTGATTACCTTCAAAGCAGAATATGACCCTACATTGGAAACTCTTCGTAAGTATATAAAATTCAATGCAGATTATGACTCTGGTACGAGTTTGCCTTCTGTGGCAGCTAATAGTGCAAACTCCTTTGTCTGGGGTAAAACTGCTGGTGTTTTTGTATATTCTCTTGCAGAAAAAAGTGAAAAGAACATAGCAATTGGTGCTGGTTCTAAAATTTTTGCAGGAAATATGGGTAATCCATCAAAAGGTACAGGCAGTAATACAGCAATCGGTGCAGATTCTTCGGTAGGCAGTAATAACAATATTTACGGTACATATGATACGGTTGTTGGTGCTGGTGCTAAAGCTTATGGTGGAAGCAACGTTGTTGTAGGCAACAGTCAGGCAGGTTTAAATCAGCAGATTGGTACGAAATCTGATGGAACTAAAATCTGGGCTAACGTAGACAATGCTGTAGTAGTAGGTTCTGGTGCGGCTGCATACTCCGATAAGGCTACTGCTGTCGGTGGTGCTGCAATTGCAGGTAAGAAACCTACGAGAACAGATTATACCGACCGTTCACAGGCAGAAAACGCTAAAATTACTTATACAACGGCAGTGGGTTATGGTGCTCATGCATTCGGTATGAATAGTACTGCAGTAGGTGCACAGACGGTTGCTACAGGACGACAAAATATTTCTTTGGGTAGTGGTTCTGAAGCCCGTAAAGATAATACTATGTCTGTTGGTTTCCACGCCATTGGCGGTGCATCAGATGCTACTGCTATCGGTCATGATGCAGTCGTGTTTGGTGACGGCGGTTTGGCGATTGGTCATTTGGTATTTACGGGTATGCCTGCTTTGGAAGGCTACCGTAATAATAATTTAGATGAAAGCTATATTGCTTCTCCTGCAGGAATGAAAATTGCAGGTGATTCTAAAATTTATTTCCGTACTGAAGATGGTACAGTTTTAAAATATGAAGTAAAAATTGGTAATAATGGTGAGGAAGATGGCAAGTATTATAAAGTAAAAGCTGTACAGACAGGTAACAGTTGGAAGTTTGTTAAAGTAAATGCAGCTGGGGAAGAAGTTAGTGATACTTCTCCAGATGCGGTTCAGTATTTAGCTAAAGAATCCATGACGAAAGATACACGTACCAGCGATAAGGTAAATCATATTGATTATTTCTATATCGCAGGTCAGGAAGCTTCGTCAAAGATTTATCCTACTGATGAAGGTGTTGCCATTGGTACATATGTATCTACGGAAGGTTCTCGTGCTATGGCAATTGGTATGTCTTCTACGGCTCACGATGCAAATAATACAGCATTGGGATTATATGCCAATACGTTCGGTAAAGATGCAACAGCGATTGGTCATGCTTCGTTGGTGGGTGCAAGAGGTTTGATTGAAACCAATGCTAATACAGGGGAACATATTATCAGTTATCAGGTAACAAAAAATGGTATTTCTGAACGTACGACTATTGACGGAACAGTAGTTCCGTATGATAAGAACTTTGCTTATGAATTTTCTGATGGTACGAATACATTAAGAGTTCAGAATGGTAAAATAATCGCTGTAGGTAATAATGCTTATACACAGACTGGTATTAAACTTGCATCGGATAATACGGCTGTTTATCGTGATACTGAAACAGGGTATTTGTACTATACAAAGAGTGGTGCAAAACATCTCGTAAAACCTGATGAAAATGTTATTATTAACGGTTCAGGCGGTACGTTGACAGTTTCTGCAGGGAAGATGATGTTGTCCAATGGCGGTCTTTCGATTGGTTCTTACACACATGCAGAAGGTGACAAATCTGTTGCATTTGGTAATGCATCTGGAGCGTCAGGCAGGAACAGTGTGGCAATTGGTAAATTTGCCAATGCGTATGGTGAAGGTTCTATTGCCTTTGGTTCTGATGCGGTTGCGGGTGCAGAAGTAACTACAAATGTTGATGGACATAAAGTTTTAGCGATTACCAATAAGACAGGTCAGCCTGTTATGGAAAATGGGAAACCTGTTTCGGGTGCAGTTGCGTTTGGTAATTATGCTCATGCCACTGCTAATAATAGTCTTGCGTTTGGCACTGATGCAGAAGCAACAGAAAAAGGTGCTGTAGCAATTGGCGCTAATTCTGTAGCAAATACTGAAAATACGGTATCAGTAGGTTCGGAAAATCTGACCCGCCGTATTGTTTATGTTGAAGCAGGTGTAGATGATACAGATGCTGTGAACGTGTCACAGCTTCGTCATGCTGCACAGGCATTGACTGCTGGGAATAATATTGTAATTGATGATGACAAAAAAATAAATGTTGTCGGTGTTGTTAAATATGATGATGAGACAAAAGCACTGGTCACATTAGAAGGTACTCGTGGCACAAAGATAACTAATCTGAAGCCAGCTACACTGACCCGTACATCCACGGATGCGGTTATCGGAAACCAGCTTTGGCAAACAAATGAAAACATCAAAGGATATGCACAAGATATCAAAACAAACGCTGCAAACATCATGCAGTTAAATAATGCGTTGTCTGATACGTTATATGCTGTTTCTGCATTGGGCGAGGAAATAAACACATATGAAGAGATAAAAGCAGATGCTAATTTAAATAATCTTACCGATAATGGCAAAGCAGTCATTAACCGTGCAGCATACGAAGCAGTTATGGATTATATTGAACGGACAGGAGGCTCTTTATCTTCTTCCAGTCCTGTATGGCTGACTGCTATATTGGCTGACCCACAGGATGTTACAGATTCTGTTACACAGGAAGATTTGAACGCAAAAGCTGATACTTCCTATGTAGATTCAGGACTGGCTGGGAAAGCGGATAAGTCAGACCTTGACTTAAAAGCGGATATCTCTTATGTAGATAACAGCCTGACAGGAAAGGCTGACAGCGATGCAGTTTATACAAAAAAAGAGACAGATACTAAACTTGCTGACAAGGCAGACGTTTCTTATGTGGATACCGAATTAGACAAAAAAGCGGATAAAGATTCTGTCTATACGAAAGAAGAAACGGATTCTATGTTGGATACGAAAGCTGACCGCAAAGATTTAGATAACAAGGCGGACATGGATGCAGGTAACATAGATGTCCAGTCTTGGGCTGAAAAACTCGCTACAGGGGAAATAAATGCAAACAACGGCGGTCTTGTAAACGGTGGGCAGGTTTATGATGCAATTCAATCTGTAAATAACAACATGATTGTTAAATCAGACGGGCAAACCATTTTTGTCGGTGCTGACGATTCTGCTTCTTCTGTTTCGATTGCCAAGGCAGATGGTACTGCCCGTGTGCTGAAAGGAATCGAAGTAGATAAGGATGACCCGTCTTCTGCGGTAAATGTTGCCTATATTGATGAAGTAAAAGCTGATACGATTAATACTTTTAAACAGGGAATGTCAAGTTTGGATAAAAAAGTTAATCGTACGGGTGCTGGTGCAGCTGCGCTGGCTAATCTGCATCCGTTGTATGATGATGGAGACACAAGGCTCAATATAGCAGCTGGTATTGGCAGATACCACGGAGAAACAGCTGGTGCGCTTGGATTGTTCTATCGACCTTCTGAACGGGTTGCAATGAACATTTCTTCTACTATCGGTAACGATGATGCTATGTTTGGTGCTGGTATTGCTGTTGCGTTGGATAAAGGCGGGCATGGAGGACTTTCTAAGGCTGAACTTGCCAAACAGTTGTCTGTTGCGTTAGATAGGATAGCCCGTTTGGAAGAAAAGATTGCTTTTATGGAAGCAGAAAAGAAATAAGAAAATATAAAATCCCCTGCATAATTCCTTATGCAGGGGATACTTTTTTGCCATAAAAAAGGATACAGCACCAAGGTCTTTGATGCTGTATGTAAAAGGAAGGGAATTAACAAGACTAACGACAGCTTCATCGTTGCCTCATTAATTTAATAGTAACATAAAAAAATAATTTGTCAACACTTTTTTTGATTATTAGGTTATTAAATGGAAAAAACATGTTATAATTACAAAAAGAATTATTATTTATATTTTTACAGGTGTTATCATGATATATGATGTTATTGTTCCAGATATTCATAATGACAAAGAAAAAATTACTATTCCGCCGGGAGGCTCTGTAATGATTTGGTATCTTTCCAATGCTACGTATATGGAAAATGATACAAAATCTAATCAGTTTACTAAAAAACAGGGCAGACCGTATCTTATCTTCCGCCCGACTAAGAAACAGACGGTGCAGGAAATGTGGGCAAAAAAGCCTGTTGAATATGAACAACAGGCATGGGCTGTTCCATGCAAAACACATGACAGCCTGATTGGCACAAAAAACACGCCGTATTTCATGCCTCTTATTACCAAGAGCGACATTGACGCTTGGTTCAAAGGTATGAACGTAAAGGAGAATTACCTTAATTTTTCCAAAGCAATACCTGTAAATGAAAAAGACCTTGCGACTATTGAAGAAGCAAGGAAGATACCTTCTGTGTTTTTGAGGGAAGATACATATAAAGCCCTGAAAAGACGGCTGTATATGGGGATGGAAGAGGTTGATAGAAAGATTCATGAATCCAGAAAGCAGTATGCTGTTGAATTGGCAGCATATAATTTGGGTTCTGATTTTGCCAAGACACCGATTGAGTTCTGGATGCCGACATTTTACAATCGGAACAAACCGTCTTATATGCGGGAATTTAATGAAGAGGTTTCTACATATTTCCCGAAAGCAATTGAAGACGCCAAGGCAATTTATTTTGATTATACCCGACACCCGCACAAAGTGGAGGCGTTCTCTAAACAGGAAAGTGTTTATGTCAATGGGATAGAGTATAAATTGGTAAAGGATGAACCCAATATTATGCCAGCCAACCGTACTTCCATCAAAGGAATTAAGACGTTCAAGTATGATATAACCATGGCTAAAAGCACCATGACAAAAAATCAGGCTAATAAATGGCAGGAAGGACGGAAAGGAAGAAAGAAACACGGAAGATGAAGAAAAGCCCACAGCATTCGATGCTGGGGCTTTTTTATTTTGTTATGCATGGTTTTTCTTGTAGTCCATCACTGCGATTCGTTTTACAATATAGAAAAAAGGGCTTTCCCCCAAAAAGACACCGTTCTGCTTGATGGTTTCCCATACGTTTTCCGGGTCATCTCGCCATGGCTGGATGATATATCCTGTTTCCTTCCCGTTCAGATAAGCATGGAAAACATTCTTTTCCCGTTCCCGCCAGTCAAAGAAGGAGTGGACCTTTGGTTCTTGGGGTGGTTGGCACTTTTTATTTTCTTCTTTTTTGTAAATTTGTATTTCTTTTTTTAGGGTTTGCCAGTGTGTATCTGATACGCAGATGATATGTTTTTTGCGTTTCACGGCAGAAGGGCGTCTTCCTGCGCCGGGTCTTGCCCCGCCTAAATTGCCGTTGTTGATACGCTTGTAGGATTTTATATGAGATTTGGTTAACATAAACAGATTCCTTTCCCAGTTATTGATTGTTTATGTATATATCAACATCTGTTGATAAGGAATTTCACAAAAGTAAAAATTAAAGGTTGCTGTCTCTGCGGAGAAGGACTTCCTGCAAGCCTGCGATAGGATATACAGAACCGTTCTTCAGCACAGATTTTTTTCTTTCGTGGAAAAAGGCGACCGCTTCATCAAGGGTCATATCAGGACGGTTTGAAAACTCAATCATGGTTTCACTGTAAGCTTTCTCGACAGCTTCTTTTTCGTCTTCACATAATTGTTTCAGTCTCATTCTGACCGTAGCAGAGCCTCGTCCCATCAGCGTATGCTTTTTGGGCGACATTTATCTCACTCCTTTCAGTATTATTATTTTTCTTCGTAACTCTTGCCGTTGGCATAATTAATTTTTACACGGGGCTGTACGTTATGGCAGAAGACATGGAAATGCAGTTTCCCGTTGTCTTCTACACTCCACGCTTCCATTTCCACCCCACGGGCGACAAGGTCATTTCCTTGGAAGAGCGGGGTCACACGGTACAGCACATGGTTTTTTGTGGAACGGATATAATCATTGACACGGTTCTCAAAAGGAAGCATTCCTACCACATTCATATATCGTGTTCCAGTAATCAGGTTTTGCGGATTTGCGTTTTCTCCAGCCAGCATAAAGGCTATCAGATGGCATCGGTTATACAGATATTTTTGGTCAACAAAAGAGTATTTTGCCAATTGCCATCCTGATGGTTTTACCATGCCGATTTTTCCACGGGGTTCGGTAGGCATGGTTTCTTTGCCTACACAAGCAAACGCAGGACCACACCGTCCAAGAGAATCCAGCGGGGCATAAGCCTCAAAGACGCCACGTTTGGTATCTTCTTCCGTAAACAAAGGCATATTATTGTTCATGACAGTATATGTCTTTCCCGTATAGGCAGGGATTTCTGTAACGGAAGCCTGTACCGTGGGAGGAAGGGTTGGAGGGGGTGTGGTTGTTTTATTGAAAAAAGGTAACCGCTGTCCGATAGATACGACAGCAAGAATGAGCAGGGAATATAAAAATTTGCGAATCATAACGTCTGCCTTTCTGTATCGTTTGATATGTACATGGGATTATTTTATCTTCTTTGCCGTAACCTCGTTTTGGGTTACATACTGTATCAGGTATGGAAGCGTTACATTCACGCCTTCACCCGTATAAGATAATTCGATTTTATCAGCATTGATTATGATGGTTGTTCCCGTGATTTTACGTCTTAAATAAAGGGCATACGGCATATCAGGGTTCATCTTTAACATGGCACAGATGGGCATATGTTTAACCATATCAGGTTCAGGAACAATTTTGCGGTTTCCCAGTTCTTTCAGAACAGAAACAAGGAATTTTGTTTCTGGTGTGTTAATTTCTTCTTCTTTCCCATCTGCCAGCATGGTAAGCAGGATGTTTGTTCTGATATGGGAAAGCTTTTCCTGCACATAATCGGCAGTTTGGACGAAGGATTTTTTATTCTGGGTTTCCCATGCGTATCGCAGTGCGTTGACCATCATAATCTGTGCATCTTCGCTGTCAATCTTGAACCTTGGCTCTATCAGGCGTTTTTTCCGAAACAGCATGCCTGTTTCAAGACTGCTCCAGATTTGTCTGTCACAACGGTAGCCGTAACTTGCTTTACCGTGATTAACCTGCGTTTTGAAACACTGCATATAATTGAACATATTGCTTACGCAATTATAAGGCAGGAAAGGCAGAAAATTTTTGATGGTCTGGCTTGTCTGTTGGGCAATATCTGTTTTTTTCCCCATGGAATATTTTAATGACAGAAGAAGGATGTTGCCCCAGCTTTCATCTGGTTGAAGGATAATATTCATAAGAGTTCCTCGCTTTTTTCATGCAGAAATGCATGTTAATAGGGAAGGACAACCTCACAGGTAACTTGTCTGCGACCCCAACTCATGGCTTCATCATACCCGTCAACGAAGATATCTACGGCATTATGTCCATAATCAGGGTGCATACGGTCTTCCACGAACCGTATGCTTCCATCAGGAAAAATAATTTTTGTCCCGAAGGGAACATAGATGCCATTGATATAATTTGCCGCACAGGTGATACCTGCTTTGGGGTACATACCGCTGGCGGTAGGGTTGCCCGTCGGTATATAGGCACTTGTGTTCAGCGAGATGAAGAAACCGAACGTCATCAATGCAGAAAAGCACAAGTGCAAGATTTTTTGTCTCGTCATTTCGCTCTCTCCTTTTAAAGAAAAAGGCGGGCAGTTCAGACTACCCGCCGTGGTTACATAATTTTTTGTGTGACGAACAGCCTGTTATTAGAACGGGACTTCTTCGTCATACGGCACATCCGTACCCATCCCACTCATCGGTGACGGAGCAGGCGCTGCCTGTGCAGGCTCATTACCACCTACATTCTGCTGACTGCGTTTACCGCCCAGCATACGCATCTCCTGCACATAAATCTCGGTAGTATATACACGCTGACCGTCTTTGTTGTCATAATGTCCGGTACGGATTTCCCCGCTGACAACCAGCTGGTCGCCTTTACCTACATACTGATGGATAATATCTGCGGTTCTGCCCCATGCCACGCAGGGGATAAAGTCCGCTTCTTTCTGTCCGTCAGCGTTTACAAAGGCACGTTCTACCGCCAGAGTGAAGGTCGCTACGCTGGTCTCGCCTTTTGCATTGGTCGTAGTACGGAATACAGGTTCTTTAGTCGTTCTGCCGATACCCATCCATTTGTTGAAAATGCTCATGTCTTTTACCTCTTTTCTTCTTTTTGTTTGTAGTTAAGTTATAGAAAAAATATATTATCTTTTCTATAACTATAATACCACAGAACCCCATATTTGTCAAGCGATTGCACTCTTCATTTTACCAAAAAAAACAAAAAAAATCAACCTTTTGCACATGAATCCTTATTCAGGAAAACACTTCTTCTGTTCGTCTTTTCACCACCAGACAGGCGTTTAGCACACGGCAAGGATATAGCGCCCCCGCTTTTCTTTTTCCCCGTAAAGGGGCAGGCAGGTTCTGTCAAGGGCAGTTTATCTCCCTTGACAGGGTATGCCTCTCCTTTATAATATATAATTTAAGGGGGCGCAGAAGGTTAGCAGATGCGGTATCTATGTTATAATATAATGAAAGAATTCAGGGATTTTGGGGGATATTATGACGGAACGTTCTGTTTGGAAAGAAATAACTGGGGAAGACCAGATTTCGTTGAAACAGGTTGGTGCACAGATTTCCCATCATTACTTTCATGATATGGAATTCAATGAGGCTGATTTGTCTCATGCCCGTTTTACACGGTGTGGGTTTCAGCGGTGTACATTCAATATAGATTTATATGGCACAGTATTTAATGACTGTGTATTTTTGAATTCCTGTTTTGCGAACGGGTATTTTGAAAAGACAGAGTTCAGGAAGTCATTGCTGGCAGGTAATGATTTTAGCAATTCGTCAGGGTTTATGCTGAAGATGGTGGATACCCGTTTTTATGATAACAATGTGGAAGGTGTGGCGTGGAAGGGACAGTTTGCTTTTTTTGACATCAAACGGACTTCTGGTTGTGTAAAAGCCATGGATTTTGATACTTCCGTTACAGGCTTTGGCGTGTTGGACCCTTCTTATCATCTTCTTATTTATCCCAACGGGGGACAGACTGTCTCAGATTTTGAAGCACAATGGAATGCTGGTCAGGTACGTATGCGGAATGAGTTCTCCAATCGTCCTCATGAGGTTGATTTCCCGCAAAAGGTTTTTGAGTATGAACGGAACAGGTTCATAATCAATGATGAGTTGCAAAGAGCCATACAAGATGAAAAGTTCATGGACAGTATGGAACGCAACAAACTGAAATATGAGGCTCTTCCTTATATAGATGTTCTGAACCCACGTAATTTTTATGAAAAGGAAGTTGTTATGGATTTAATGAGGGATTATGCTGAACTGCATAAGGAAAGATTTACGGTCAAAAAGATTGATAATGGCAGATGCACATTATATATGCCTAATGTTGTTGTAGAGATGAAACGACCAGCGGTCACGCAGAAAAGAAGCCGTTTGAAATAAGGAGGATGTTATGGCTAAAGATTTTACGGAACTCCAAAGGGATTCCCTGCTCATTTTAAAGCGTATGGCTGGTAAATCCCCTGACGGATATATAAAGAGCCTGAAAAGTCTGGAGGAAGCGGGAGACGAGACCCGTCTTTCTGTTCAGGGCTTTGTCTGTGATTGCACGGAAAATGCGGTTATGGGTGGTTATTCCTCAAATGAGAATGCCAGTGTGACAAAGCAGATTACTGAATCAAATAAACTGGCTGGCAACAATACGGAACGGCTTTCGGATGTGGAACAGTATTCTGTCTATTATAATAGGAATCTTCCTGAAATCATGGATACACTGAAGCGGATGAAATATGAGTGTATGATAGACTATAAACCCGCAGGGATTGAAAGTTCCGCAAAAGACTTGTATCCCCTGACTGCTGACCATTTCAACCCGGGTTGGGACAGAAAAGGTGAAAAGCTTGCCATGGGCATTATTCCTGAAGTTATGAACTATACGGCATCGAAATGCCTTGAAAAGGAGCTTCCGCTGAACATTGTTGACAGGGGTCTTCAAACCGCAGAGGATTATAACAGGCTGTATGCTACTATTGATTCCCTGACAAGCAGTATGGAAAGACCTGTTGTTGGTAAGGGCACGGTCGATATGAAAAAAGAGAATACACGCCGATTTGTGGAGATGGGCAAGACAGGACAGACAAGGCAGACGGGTCGGGGCAAGTCAGATGATACGGGACGCAAATATAAACCAGATGGGGAAGAATAAAAAAGAACCTTTTAACAGGAATGGTTATCATAAATCATTCCTGTTTTTTTATGTAATTAATTCTTGAGTCTTTTATTATCGAAAAAAAATTATTTTTTTATTCTTTGCTATTGACAATCTTATTAGAACATCATATTATTAATGTATAAAAAAAGACAGATTGGACAACTGTCATTTCTAAAATCCTTCTTTGAGCAGCTGGTTATATTTTTTATAATCAGCTGTTTTTCATATTCTGTTCACTTGACATTTTTTGGTTTTTGCTGTATTATAATTCTATAAAACGATAATTGTTGTGTTCACATTTAAGGAGGTTTACATGGCAAGAATTGTTAGGAGGCTTCGTTATAAGTTCGATACCCGTTTTATTCGTGTGAAGCTGTATGAATACAGATGCATGTACGGTGTAGACATGCAGTTTATTGCGGATAAATTACAGGGTATTACCACTGCTGCGCTTCGTAAGAAGTTACATGGTGATATTCCGTTTACCATTGATGATATTGCTACATTACGAATTATGCTTGGTCTGACGGACGAAGAAGTCGGGCGGATGTTTTTCACGATAGTGGAAGACTCTGGCGCTGACGACGTCCGTGAGTGACGGCTTATGGCAGGGGGGTTTGTATGTACGACTACAGGGATGGATGGTATTGTCTGTTGATAGCCATCCTGCAGGACTGTACGGTGGAAAAAGCGATTGCTTTGTATGAGAACCGTTCCGCATGGATTACACCTGACCTGATTGAGGAGATGAAGCGTGTCAGGGAATACACCAGCCTTTCGGAAATGGAAGAAATGTACGGCATGAGCAAATCACAGCTGTTGCAGTATCTGAAGGGAGCGCACAGGGACCGCAAGAAGACTATGGTTTACGATGATGTTTTTTCACAGGAAGAATCTGAACGGAAAAAGAATATCATTGACTGATAATTGAACATGGGAAGGGAAGGGTAAATTATTATGGCTGCGATTGATGATTCGGCACAGGTTAACCTGTTTCCTGATTTAATAACGGAAAAAGGCGACCAGATTCGTTTGCCTGATGGCACATTGGAAGATATAGGCAGTAAGAAGAAAACCCGTAAGACTGCTCGTAAGAAGGCTGACAGCGGAAAGGTTTCTAAAGCGGGCAGGAGACGCAGGAAGGTCGTTATTGATGAGACGTATGAGGAGGCAGGTGTCAAGCCTGTTGTCCGTCATCGGTATGGTGAGAACAAGCATGTTCTTCTTTCAGATGCTGACCTTGTTGCGTTGCAGACAGATTTTCCTGATACGTGGAAAGACTGGATTAAGAAGGTTGATGATTATGTGGAACGTACCAACAGAAAGTACAAAAATTTTTTGTTGACGATTCGTACTTGGGCACGCAGGGACAGAGAAAGACATATTAATACTTACACTTCTTTTGTAAACAATCCTTCTGCCAGCAAACAGCCTGTTTCAAACGCAGGATATGGTAGTTTTCAGCCGTCTGTACAAAATTATGGGAATGTATGTCCTGTTGAACGTACAAAACGCCCGGGATATGACCCTGTTAATGAAGATAATGAAAAGAAATTCTGGGATGATTTTGATAAGAATGAAAGTTATTCTACTGCTTACAGCTGTTACCTTCATGGTGGCTATACCGACAGGGAACTGACAGTGATGGCACAGCATGCAAGTCAGGCAGTAGACAAGGCTTTTGCTGACGGGATACCGTTTGATATGGAAGTTTATAGCGGTATTTCCGCTTTAGCTAAAGGGAATTTAAAAGAATTTTACCGTCTGCGGACTGTTGCCAGACTTCGTGGAAACTTATATATCCTTCTTGCCCCCGACGAAAAAGAATCAGATATCGGTGAGGATGGTCGTAATCCTGCCAAAGTACGTATAATGGAAAAATTGTTAGAGACGTATCCTGATTTTGCCTTGAAAGAAGGTGCTTCCTGATGGATGATATGAAACAGGTGGATGTCAATGATTTATTAAGTAAGTACAGTGAGCAGATGCAGAATGTCCCGTTGACTGCTTCTGAAGAAGCGGATTATGAGTTGGAACATTGTTTGGATTATGAAGAGGATGGGCTTATCTATTGTGGTATCTGTCATAAGCCGAAACAGCATCGGTTTGTGAATCGTGACGGGTCTGTGAATATTGTGCCACGTCCTTGTGATTGTGATAAAAAAGCGATTCTTCAGCGTGCTGAAGAAGAGAACCGTAAGTTTGAGGAAAGCATTTGTAAAGCAGAATCAGAAGCGAACGGTCTTGCCCTTGATGGGCGGTTACGCAGATATACGTTTGAACAGGATGATATGCAGAATACAAGACTTCGGGATACCATGGTCAGGTATGTGAAGAACTTCTCTTATATGAAGGAACATGGCATAGGTTTGCTTTTGTATGGCGGTGTCGGGTCTGGGAAAACCTTTTATGCTTCTTGTATTGTTAACAAGCTGTCCGGAATGGGATACCGTTGTATGATGACCAGTTTTTACCGTTTGCTTAATATGGTATGGGAAGTAAAGGAACGGCAGAAAGTCTTGGATGAACTGAACGAGTATGATGTTCTGGTGATTGACGATTTAGGAACTGAAAAGCAAAGCGAATTTAGTCATTCTCTTTTATATCAGCTGATTGATGTACGGTATCTTTCGGGGCTTCCGTTGATTATTACGACCAATCTTACTCCCAAAGAATTTTCCGATACCTCTTACTTCCCGCTTCAACGGACAGTGGAACGTATCAATGAGATGTGTATTCATATAAATTCAGGCAATTATAACAGACGGGTTGTTAAGAGCAAGGAACTGCTCCATGCACAAAACATTTTATATGGTATGGGTAATTTGACCGTGGTAACAGGAAACAAAAAGTGATATAAATGAAAGAGGATATTATTGATAAAAATAAGTTACTGACCTTGATAGGTCAGTCAATAAAAGAAGATATTGTATGTAAACGGCGGACTGACAGCGAAGTGGAGATTTTTTTTCCATACCGTGGTCATTCGGGGAACGTTTTATCTGTATTTGTTATTGCAAAACCCGATGGATGGTTTTGCATAACAGATAAGGGAAATGCTGTGTCCGAATATTGGAATGCAGGCTGCCGTGGCATGAATTTAAAACTTTTGGAGCGTATCGGTGATGTGCTGAACGTTATTGTTGTGTTTCGTGAGACAAAGGTTACTGCTACGGGAGAATTTTTTATAAATTCTTCATGGGAAGATGTCGGCGAAAGCATACAGGCTGTTCTGCAAGCACAGATGATGCTTCATGGTTATATTCTTCTTACGAGGACTTGGTGAATATGGAACGGCTGATGCAGGAATTGGCAGAGAAATTAGGTAAGGGTTATTCTATTCGTAAAGACATGCTTGGCTTTATTGTGGATACTCCGTATACTGAACCTAATGGGGATGTGATTTCTGTCTATGTTATCTGTCAATCGCCGAACGATGTAATGACAGTTACGGATTATGGTGATGTTTATGAAGCTTTTCTGTTGACAGGCTGTAAACATAAAATTAATCTTTCCCTGTTGCGTCGTTCCTGCTATCTTAACCATTGCCAGCTGAAGCTTCGAAGTGATGGCTCTTTTTTGTTATTCACTTATTCTGACAGGAAGGATTTGTTACGGAAGATATTGGATGTGTGTTCTGCCCAGCGCCAATGTTTCCGTGAATTTGAAAACGTAAGGGCAGAGGTATTGGAAGGGTTTAAACATAGGAAAGGGAATTAACATGGTAGTAAAAGAGATTTTATCGATAGCTACGACTTGTCCTGCAGATACTGCTGTCAGTGTTGCAGTTGTAAACGGCGCTGAAATGACTGTTTATCCTGCAGTAAAAATTCAGGTGTTGGCAAACAACGTAGATGGTAAGATTATCCGTAATTTAATTGTTATCACTGAACAGCAGTCCAAAGTATAGGAGCAGGTTTGCTCCTGATTTCAGGAGGCGCTGTTATGGGATTTTTTAGTGAGTTTAAAGAATTTGCCATGCGTGGAAATGTCATGGATATGGCAGTCGGTGTCATTATTGGCGGTGCGTTTGGCAAGATTACGACTTCTGTCGTGAATGACATTATAATGCCCGTGATTGGAAAAATTACTGGCGGTGTGGATTTTGGCAATCTTTTTGTTGCGTTGTCTGATAAAGAGTTTTCTACTTTAGACGCAGCGAAAAAAGCAGGCGTGCCTGTAATTGCCTATGGTAACTTTATTAATATTGTTGTCGATTTTATTCTTGTAGCTTTTGCGGTGTTCCTGCTTGTGAAGTTCATGAACAGGATGCATCCCAAAGCAGAATCCGTACCGGCACGGATATGTCCTTACTGTAAGCAGGAAATTGCTGAAGACGCAACTCGTTGTCCTCATTGCACCAGCGAACTGTAAGGAGAGGTTCATATGGAATTTACTGGCTATGGATTTTTATTGATTGACACGAAAGAACAGTTTGATAATCATATCTGCTATTTGTTCCGTACTGAAAAAAGTCAGATTAGGGTGAACCATGAAACAAAGAACAATCTGTTGTTTTTTCCTGACGGGAAAAAGGTTACTGTGATTCCGTTTTCGGGGAAACTGGAAGAAAGGCGTATGCAGGAAAGGAAATTCCTTGCTTCTGTCAAGGACATCCCTTTTGGGTGTATCGCCATGGGGCGTTTTGAATGGGAAGACCCGCATGTATTTTATTTTACGGAACGGATGAAAGATAAGGTAATTGATATGTTTTCAAAAATTGAACAGTCAGAAGGTCATGTGCTTCTGGCTGTGGGTCATGTTGACCAGATGGAACATTATGTTCATGTTCATTTTCTTGTACGTGTAAAAGAAAAATAAGAATTGATATGGATAGGAATATACATCAGGCAAACGGCAAAAAAGCAATATTGTCATTGTTCTTGCTTATTTTTGGCTTGGGAATGTGTTTTTCCTTATATGACATAGGAAACATCTATTTTCAAAATATCCGTTTATATAAGATTGCTTCTGATGCTGTTGTATCGGCTACAGCACTTGTTGATTATGGCGGTTCGTTTCCTGTAGACGGAAAGACCAAGACCTCCGTGCAGATATATAAACCTGCACAGAAAATCAGTTCGTTTGAGACATTCCAGCCTTTGCATGTTTCTTCCTATAAAGAACAGCAGAATGCGGATAAGATGGCTGATTATGTGATTATCCATGCTTTGATGGATAAGGATATACAGGTTTCTTCTACAGAAAACAGCCATCAGGCGTTTTTTCGGAAAGGAAAATTGTGTTACAGAGTCGAATTGTCACAAACATACCAGCCGAAGTTTCTTACCTTTTTATATCCTGACGGATATCCTGTTGTCGCTACAGCTGTAGCTTCCATTACACCAGATAAGGATACCGAGAATCATGTTACTTTTTATGGGCAGGAAGTCCGTTCATTACAGACAAGGGATTATATCATAGATTTTTTCCGTTATATGGATATGATTTATGTCTATGATACGGAGAAAAAGGGATTTAAAGAGGTCATGTTCAACGGCAGACCGTATAAGGTTTGTTTTCAGAAAATAGCCAGTGCTACTTTACAGGGAAAGAATCTTACGGACAGGAATTATTATGTACTTTCCGTAGACAATTTGGTGGGCGACCGTTTCCCTGTCTTCCGTGGCGATTTTACGGTGTCTTCGTTCTGGATGACGGAAGACGGTGTGTTGAAAGGGAATGTTCCTGTTGATGATTCAGGCGTGCCTGTACTGGCAAGTTTGTACTATAATGAAGCTGGTGTAAGCTATTTTGCTTGTGTAAAAGTCAATGATACGGGTGGTGTCAAAGGTCGTTTGCTTCGACATAATGAATGGGAAAAGGATATGTTAGAACCCTTGCCTGAGGAAAATTTCAGAAAAAGCCATAGTACCCCTTTAATTCAGAGAGACAAAAATTATCTGGTTAAATTGGAGAAGAAAGATGGATGAAATTGTACGTCGTTTACAAGGGAAAATTTTATTTTTTGATTTTGATGGGACAATAGCGGAGACAGAGCCGTACCATAGGCTTGCCCGCAATATGGTTCTGAAAGAATATGGGATTTCATGGAACGAGGAACGTTGGCGTCCTTATGTAGGACATACCGACCGTTATATCTTTACGACACTGAAACAGGATTATGGGCTGGATTTTACGGTAAAAGATGTTATTTCCCGTAAACTTGAGCTTTTTCGCAAACTTGCTGATGATGCTGGTCTTCAGCCGTATAAGTGTATTTCGGAACTGATTCATGTATTACCTAATTTAAAATATGTTATTACGGCGCATCAGTTTGAAACTGCAACCTATTTCTTGCGGAAATGGAAGCTGTACCCACATTTTGCTAAAGTGATTTCCTTGTCTGAAAGCAGGCTGTCAAAACCTGAAAAGATTATAGAGATGGGCGTTTCAAGAAACGAAGCGGTTCTTTTGGATGATACGCCTTCTGTTGTTGACAAGGCAAGGTCTTTGGGGATTGGGGCATGTCTGGTTATAAATTCATCCCATATAGGATGCAGAACAGACGACCCGTTTGTTTTGGATTGTAATTTTGTAAGCAACTGATTATTTTGTGAGGTTATTTTATGCGTATTTCTGACACTGAAAAAGGGCGTACATTATGGCGTATGCTTTTGGAAGAGCGGATTCGTGGGAAGATGAAACTTCCCGAACAAAATGACGATTTGCGCATCAGGGCTTATAATCAGGCATTGTCAGATTGTCAGAAAATAATTGATTCCTATGACTTGGAGCATATGCACCTGCATTATGCTTATGGTCATTTGCAGGAATCACTGGCTTCGGTTTTAGACAAAAAGTCTAATGAAGAAGAGGATATCCGTTCTGCCTATATTACAGGAGTACAGATGGTACGGTCTATTCTGCATGGCACAAAACAGCTTTTTTGGATATGAGGAAAATGGAAGGGAAAAGTAAATTATGAACTGTGTTGAAATTGAAAAGCAAATAACGGAGCACAAGGGAGATGACTGGCGTATCCTTTATCCGCTCCTGAAAGAGATGAAAGAAGAGAAGCGATACAGGGAAGAAGGCTTTTCTTCTTTTACTGCTTGGACAAAATCTCATAGGACAAATTTTTCTGATAACTATTTATGGCGGATTTATAACGGTGGCAAGGTTTATGAAGAATATGTTTCCCGAAACAAGGATGCTGTTCCTCTGGGAAGGGTAGAGGTTTCGGTTGATAATCTTACATCTATCCGTAAAATCACCAAGAATGATATTTCCAAACGGGATGAACTGGTACGGCGTCTGTTGGAAGGTGAACTGCATCATAAGGATATTCAGTGCAGTCTGGGATATATAAGAGGTCGTAACGATGAGGTTGGTACACCTATCTGGCTGGAAAACGGGGATTTTAAAAGTGTATTGATAAATACGGTTGCCAAAGACCGCACATGGCTTGGGAAAAGGAAATCTGCTCGTTACCGCCTGATAAAAATTCACAGTAAAATTTATGTGATTGAATCTATATCAGCTGACGGTATCCATGTTCACGAACTGGATACGGATTACAGAAATTGCAGGGATACAGGTTCTAAAGCAGATTATTACTGGCTTGTCGTGGATGCTTCTCACGTGAAGGAGGCTTGTGTTAACAGACTTCCTTATTGGGGTGTGCTTTGTGTGGAAAACGGTAAGGTTCATATAGTAATCAATGCTCCGCATTGTTTACACCCGAAACGGATGGATTTACTGGAAGATATTATATCTGCCACGTTGAATGTGCTTCAGTAATCGATAGAAGCTGTTGTTAATAGTTAATTGTCAGGTATAGATTAATGAAATAAGAAATATGGTTTTTGGCAACCGTATTTCTTATTTTTTTAGTTTATACAAGATTTACTACAAAATGTGATACAAAATGTATTGACAAATTCACTTTGCTGTGATATAATATAATCAGAGGTAAATCAAAGGAGGAAGGAAAAGCATGAAAGTGTATACGATTATGAATCAGAAAGGCGGTTGCGCTAAAACGAGTATGGTTTTATCCATGTTGTCTTATTTTGGAATGAAAGGCAAAAAAGCACTGGCAATCGACTTTGACCCGCAACGGAGTCTGACGGTTCTGACACAGGCAACGGAAGCACAGACGATTGTAGATGTGCTTGCGGACGACTTGCCTATGAAAGATGCTGTTTGTCATACATCTTACGGAGATGTTGTGGCAGGCAGTCAGGAACTGATTGCACTGGAAAGCCAGTTTCAGGGTGACAATCTTACCCTGTTGCGGAAGGCGATACGCAAGCTGAACGGGATTTATGATTATGTGCTGATTGACTGTCAGCCGGGATTATCAGGTCTTCCTATCGCAGCGATGGTCGCCTGTGACGGGCTGATTATCCCTTCAACGGCATCCCTGCCTGTTTTGTACAGCATCGGGCAGTTAGGTGACACTATCAAGGCGGCGAAACGTAAAAATCCCAAAATGAAGGTAGAAGGTATCCTGTTGCAGATGTTCAACAGCCGTCTGAACGCTTCCAAGAAGATGAAAGAGACGGCAGAACAGATTGCAAAGGTGTTAGGGACGAAAGTGTTTAATGCTTCGATTCGCAAAAGTGTGGTGATGGAAGAAGCGTTTATGATGTATCAGGGAATTTTCCAGTATGCACCGAAAAGCCGTCCTGCACAGGACTACGAAGCGTTTATGAAAGAACTTGACGGAGAATAAGGACTGGTGATATCATGGCATTGAAACGGACTGTGGCAGTAGGCAATCTGTTGGAAAACATTCTGGGAAGCAGGGTGACTCCGACAGTGGAAGAGAAGCCGAAACTGCCCGAAAAGAAAAAAACTGTCAAAACCCCGCCTGTCATGAAAGACAGGCACAGGACTGCCCCTTCTGTCAAAGAAGAGGATAAAATCAACGTAGACTTTATTGATTCCAAGGAACATCGTACTCTGATTCTACATGTCCGCATCTCACCTTCTGTCCGCCAAAAGCTGGACGTTCTTTGCGAAAAGAGCGGGGCTTCGCAGGCAGATGTGGTGGAAAGCCTGATTAAGGCAGCAGTTGACGGACGGGTGAATAAATAAGTTTGGAGGGAAAAATTATGGCAAGTAAATTACACGTTGAACTTTTGGCTCATACCCCTGACCCTGAAGTACAGGTAGCCCGTGCAGCGAGGCTGTGTTACTATGGGAAAACCATTGGCGATTTAAAAGAAGTTATGACACCTGAAAAAAGTGCGGAACTTGTCCGCAAGCTGGTTGCCATGGGTCATGCGTCGCCTATCGAACATGTTACTTTTACCTTCGGTATTGAAGGAATATCCCGTGCCTGCTCCCACCAGCTGGTGCGTCACAGAATTGCCAGCTACAGCCAGCAGTCACAGCGTTATGTGAACGGGAAACAGTTTGGATATGTTATCCCGCCTGAAATTGAGAAAAATCCGAATTTCAAGGAAGCATATGAGAAGTTCATGACCGATTGTCAGACTTTCTATGATGCACTGGTAGATAATGGCGTGGAAAAAGAAGATGCCCGTTTTGTTCTGCCGAACGCCTGTGACACAAAGATTGTTGTAACGATGAATGTGCGTTCCTTGTATAACTTCTTCCAGCACAGATGCTGTAACCGTGCCCAGTGGGAAATCCGCCGTTTGGCATGGGCTATGCTGAAGCTGTGCAGAGAAGTAGCCCCTGTCTTGTTCGAAAATGCTGGTCCTGACTGCCTTACCAAACATTACTGCGGGGAAGGTTCGATGAGCTGTAAGAAGCCTTATACCAGACTGTCTGACCCTGACAAGTTTGTTTCCGATTTTGATATTGAAAGTAAAGCAGGATATTAAGGTGATTCAGCAGGTCAAACACGGTAAGACAAAAACAGAAGTGTTATAAACAGCAAACCCTTGCTTTAAACAAAAGCAGGGGTTTCTTTTATTTTCCTAAAAATTTCACGCATACCGTTCAGCATCTTTGTCTTTTGTGGTATAATAATTATGTAACAAAATAAGAGGGGAGGTTTTACATATGTCGAAGGAATGTAAATGCAGTGGTTGGCTGAAGTTCATCGTCACGATTCCGATTATCGTCATTGTTGCCCACCTGTTGAGCAAGAAAGACAAAAAGGAAAAAGATGGAGAGGAATAATTCTTTTCCAGAAGGAGCAGGGTATGTTATTCAAGGCAAAAAGCAATTATATCACAAAAAATGGGGAAAATATCCGTGTCACCCTTACTTACGGTCTCACCTATCAGGCAGGCAGTCTCCAGCCCACGTTCAGGTCACATCTCTTCACACAGCTTGCTGACAAGGACTGGAATCTTGTTGACCCTTCTGCCAAAGAGCCGTACACAAAAGGGATTAAAGGAAAAGAGGTTGTGAATCAATGTTTCCCCGAATACAAGGACATCCTCCGTTTACAGGGTTGTATGATGGATGGCACACCCTGCGACCTGCACGAAAAAAGAAAAGAGTTCGGGACGGCAGTTAGGTATTACATGTCTAATTACACGGTATCTATGCTTGCCCATAACTTCCGTACCAGTGAAGAAGAACTGCACAGTAAACTTTCCCATGTTATGTCGGAAACCCGTTTTCATGACTTGTTGAATTCTATGCGCCCCCGTTGGAAACGGGAGGCGGATGATGCCCTGCGTCATCACCATTTCAATAAGGAAGACATTATCAGGGAGATGGAAATCATCAATCAAAAAGCAGGCATAACTGAAACTATCATCCCGCCCAAAGTCGTGATAAACGAAAAGAACTGCAGTCATCTGAACTATGACTTTAAAAACTTGGAAGGTTATAAACCCATAAAACCCACGCTGGAAGATTTTCGGTTTGAAAACCTCTGTATTGCAGGAAGTCCTCTTTTTAATGGGTCTGCTTCATGCACTACAGTAAAAAACACGGAGTTTGTAAATGTAGACTTCCGTAACTGCTATAAATTTGATACCTGCGAATTTGAAGGCTGTTCATTTATCAATTGCAAAATGAACGGCATGGAATTTATCAATTCTAACTTTGAGAATTGTGACTTTCTGGAATGTGACATGTCTCGTATGGCTATGTATAATGCACAGTTCTCCAACTGTCTGTTTGCAGGGAATGATATGTCTTCTACCGTAATTAAAAATAAAAGCAGTTTATACAGGACATCACTGGAAGACAACCAGATTGATGGGCTTCAGCTGGAATGCAGGATGGCTGACTGCGATGTAAAAGGTTCTAAAGGAAAAGCTGATATTTCGAAAATGAAATATCAATTTTATGGATACACGCCCCGTGCACTGGAAAAGGATGCAATCAGGGATGAGTTATCAGGAAAAGGAACATCTGTTATTTCAGTATATGATGAGAGATTGAAAAAGTTGGGCATGATACTGGAAGATTACCGTGCTTCCTGTGTTCAGCCTGTAAAATATCCTGTTTCGGAAATTGCCAAAAAGGACTTGTTTGACGCAGTTCTTGAATTTGCCGAAAAACATAAGGAACGATATGATATTGTTCCTGCACAGGATAAGGATGGTACTTTATATTTAAGTGTAAAGGCAAAATCCTTTGAAGTAGATAATACTTCCGTACGTAACAATGTAAGGATTTATACTAACACTAAATGACGGCTTAAATGGTTTGCGTGCAGTATATCTGCACGCTTTTTTATTGACAAAAATCCTTGTGTTTTATATAATTATTGTATAAGGAAATGTTTCCAAATGTGTTAATTATAAGGTAAAAGATGGAGGGAATAGCATGAAACGTTTTATTACAGCTTTGGTTTTTATGGTTCTGGTGTCGGTTACGGTTTCGGGATTCGCAAAAACTACGCCTTTCCCGAAAGAATTGTTTGATATTCTGCCTTGGGATGTAGAAACGGGTGAATGGAAAGAAAAGCCTGTGGTACCGGGTGATATGGTACGGGGTGATGTATTCTCTGGTGAAGACCCTGAAAAAGGACGGCAGGAAGAAGATAAAGCGGAAAAGAAAGAAGATGCGAAACAGGAAGCGGACGGGCAGAAAAAAGAAGTCAAATCAGTTGACCTGATTGTGATTCTTGACCGTTCCGGTTCTATGTACGGCATGGAAGAGGATACCATTGGTGGGTTTAACAGTGTATTGGAAGAACAGCGGAAACAGGAAGTGCCTGTCCGTGTTACTCTGATTACTTTTAATAATGCGGTTAATACTTTGTATAACCGTATTGATGTTAAAGAAGTAAAGAATATGACGAAGGAAGATTATACGGCTTCTGGTACGACTGCATTGCTTGATGCTGTTGGCAACACCCTTTCGGGATTAAAGACAAATGCGGAAGTAAATGCCGAAGGCAATAAAGTTTTGATGGTTATTACGACGGATGGGAAAGAGAACGCTTCGAAAGAATGGTCTGCTGAAAAGGTAAAAGCCCTGATTACGGAAATGCGGGAAAAAGGATACGAATTTGTCTTTTTAGGTGCTGATATTGATGCTGTCAGTGTGGCTGAAGGTATCGGGATTAAGGCAGAAAACAGTGTGAAATTTAAAAAGACTGCTGGTGCGGATGGCGGTGTCCGTTCTAATTTTAAAGCTATGAATGTAATGATGCGTTCTGTTGTTGACGGGGAAAGTTTGGAAGAAAGTGCCAGTTGGAAAAACAGTATTGTGAAGGATGAATAAGGTGATTTATCATGGATAAGAATAGTAAACCGACAATGGTCAAAATCAGGCATCGTTTTTCGGATAGTTTCGAACTGTTCAGTTTAAAAGACACATTACAGGTTGAAATTAAACCCATGAGTATGTATGGGCACATGGATAAGGAATTTGCATCTAAAACTTTTTCACCTGATGACTGGGTAATTCAGATTGGTGTGTTGGTCAATGGGTTTTATAAGACAAAAAACTTCAGATTGGAAGAGTATGAATTATCGTTCATTTATGATTAAGCGGATTGTAAGGCAAGGAGGATTTTATGCGTTTTGGGAAACCAAGTTGGAAGAAACGTATTCTGTCGGCTTCGGTCTTGGTGTGCCTGTTGGCTTCTTCACATGTTGTGTTTGCTACGGATGTTACAGTAGATGCTAATAATATTCAGATTGGTCGGAATATTGTTATTAATGATAGCAGTGGGAATACTGTTACGGGCGCTGTTGTTGTAGGCAATAACACAACGACAGATTCTAATTACACGACACTGCTTGGCAATAAATCATCTGCTTCGGGTGCTTATGCGACTGCTGTCGGTTATAAGGCAGTTGTGAACGGATATGGCGGACTTTCTTTTGGGTATAATGCCAAGGTAAACGATGATTTTGGTGTATCTGTTGGTTATAATACGGAAACAGCTGACAATGCAGTTGCGATTGGCACGGTAACAGCTGCCCTGTTTACTGGTGGCGTAGCAATTGGAAGTGACAGTTACAGTGGTGGTATTGATTCTGTTGTCATTGGTAAATCCAGTAAAATCTTTGGTGATGGGAATGTTGTGGTTGGTTCTAATGCACAGGCTGGAGAACAAGGCGATGATACTGTTGGTGGCGGGATGCTTGGAGGCAGTAATGGTTTTGGATTTGATACAGGAGAACCTAATTTTATTAAAAATAGCGTGGCTATCGGGAATTACGCTTATGTGAATGCAGATGGTGCGGTTGCTATTGGTGGTAATGCATCTTCTGAATATACTAATTCTGTTGCGATTGGTTCTGATTCGATTGCATCAGATTTCGATGTAGTTTCTTTTGGTCATAAAGCAACAGATATCAATCCGATTTCTACTGATAATTCCCGTTTTGGTACACAGTATACCCGTAGGCTTGTCAATGTTTCGAAGGGTACTTCTGCAACGGATGCTGCGACAGTGGCACAAACAGTTGATATTCAGAGTGGTTCTGGTATTTCAGTCATGAATGTTGGTACAAACTCTGTAGGACAGAAAAAATTAAAATTAAATGTGTTGGCTAATGGTTCTGTGACCAGTGGTGACTTAAATATTGTAAACGGAAACACTGTATATTCGGCGCTTCTGTCCATGAAAGATGAGATTATTGATGAAATTGGTGCAGGAAGTGGGTCTGGTGGTTCTGGCAGTTCGGGAGAGTCTGGAACGTTTGACGGGAACATGAACAACCAGAAAATTATTAATGTAAAGTCTGGTACTGTTTCAAAGACTTCCCAAGATGCGGTGATTGGTGCACAGCTATGGCAGACAAACCAGAATGTGGCAGGTTTTGCTTCTGATATCAGGAAAAACAGTGAGAATATACGTTTAATGGGGCAAAACTTTATGGATATTATGGATGCTGTTGTTTCTTTTAACAATCTTGTGGATGCTTTTAATAATAACAAGACAAACATTGATATGGATAACCTTTCTGACAAGGGTATTACAAATCTTCGCAAGTACGTAAACGGGACTGGTGTGCAATCAGGACTGTTAGGTGCTGTTTATAATCCTTCTTTGTTGGGTAATAGTAATGATGACCCGCAACAGGATTCGGTTACAAAAGAAGATTTGGATTTAAAAGCAGATATTTTTTATGTAGATACAGGCTTGGAAAGTAAAGCGGATAAGACATATGTTGATGAAGGATTATCTGGTAAAGCTGATAAAAATTCTGTATATACAAAGGAAGAAACAGATATTAAATTAGCAAATAAGGCGGATAAGGCAGAATTGGACAAAAAAGCTGATACAGACGGCGGTAACATTGATGTAAGTTCTTGGGCAGAAAAGCTGGGTACTGGCACTGTTGAAGAAAACAATACAGGATTGGTTAATGGTGGTGCGGTATATAATGCCATAAAAGAATTGGATATCGGTGATTCGATTGTAAAATCGGATGGCAATACGGTAATGATTGGGGCTGATGATACGGCTTCTGTGATTGATGTTTCAGGTAAAGATGGAAACCGTATTGTTCGTGGTATTAAAACAGATGGTTCGGATGTTACTTCTGCAGTAAATGTTGGTTATTTGAATGACTTTGGTAATGCTGTAATTGCTGGTGTTAATCAGGGCTTTGGCAAATTAAATGACAAAATTAACAAAACAGGTGCTGGGGCAGCTGCGCTGGCGAACTTGCATCCGTTTGAAATTGACGGTGACCAGAAGTTTAATATAGCTGCCAGTATTGGTCGATATCATGGGGAATCTGCAGGTGCATTAGGGTTGTTCTATCGTCCGACTGGTAAAGTGATGGTTAATGTTTCTTCTACCGTGGGCAGTTCTGATACTATGTTTGGTGCAGGGATTTCCTTGAATCTTGATAAAAATGTTTCTGCTGGTATGAGTAAGACACAGATGGCTAAAACAATTGACCAGCAAAGCAGGGAAATTGCTTCTTACGCCCAGCGGTTGTCTGAACAGGACAAAAAACTGGAAGCTGTTTTACAGGTAGTTGCCAGTCAGCAGAAAGAGATAGCAGAACTGAAAGCTAAAGTACAGGATAAATAACATGTTGTAAAGGCAGGCGGGACATTGTTTCCGCCTGTTTTTTATTTATATTTTATTAGTTTTTTTGTGTTGACAAAAAATATCTTTTATGGTATACTATATATAGATAATAATAATGAGAGGTATCGTTATGACCGATAGTTTTGATATGCTGAATAATAAACAAAAAGAAGGCGTGTTTGATACGGAAGGGGTGTCCCTTATATTGGCGGGCGCAGGCAGTGGCAAGACGAAAGTTTTGACCTGTCGTGTTGCGAACCTTTTGCGGAATGGGGTACACCCTGATTCTATTCTTGCTATTACTTTTACCAATAAAGCTGCTAAAGAGATGCGTAACCGTGTGAATGCGATGTCTGGGCATTTTGCTAAAGATGTCTGGCTGTTTACGTTTCATGCGTTCTGTGTCCGTTTTCTTCGTGCTGAAATTGAAAACATCAAAGGTTATAAGCACAATTTTACCATTTATGATGCTGGTGATAGTCTTTCTCTGATGCGGAGTACGATTAAAAGCATGAATCTGGATATAAAGCGCTTTTCTCCTTCTTCCGTATGTGAGTATGTATCCCGTGCCAAAAATGAGTTGATTTCTGCGGAAAAATTGATTGATACGGAAGAAAATTATTTATTGAAAAAATATGCGGAAATTTATTCTACCTATCAGCAGAAGCTGAAAGAAAATAATGCGTTGGATTTTGATGACCTTTTGCTGTTTACGGCATATATTCTGGAAAAATTCCCTGAAGTATGCAGTCATTGGCAAAAACGGTTCAGTTACATCCTTGTAGATGAATATCAGGATACGAATTTTGCCCAGTATCAGATTGTTAAACGCTTGTTTACGGGAAATCTTTGTGTAGTAGGGGATGTTGACCAGTGCATCTATGAGTTCAGGGGTGCAGATATTCGGAACATCAATAATTTTATGGATGATTATCCGCAGGCTAAAATTATCAAGCTGGAACAGAATTATCGTTCCACTTCCGTGATTTTGGACGCTGCCAATGCGGTAATATCCCATAACCTGAAACGCCCTGAAAAAGAGTTATGGACATCTGTAAAAGGCGGTGCTCCGATAGGGATGTATATTGCGTATGATGAAAAGGCAGAGGCGATTTTCTTGGTTGATGAGATTTCTCGTCTGCTTGAAAGAGGATATTCCTTAAAGGATATTGCTATCCTGTATCGTACCAATGTTCAGTCCCGTGTGATTGAGGAAGCATTCATTCATAATGATATAAAATACACCATAGTGGGTGGTGTCAGGTTCTATGACCGTGCGGAAATCCGTGATGTATTGAGTTATCTGCGTGTTATTTCCAACCCTTATGATTCTGTCAGCCTGAAACGTGCTATTTTTACGCCGAAACGTGGTATAGGGAACGGGGCTTTTGAAAAACTGACGAAATATGCGGAAGAAAATGGGATGGGTGTTTTTGATGCATTGTCAGAAGTTCCCAAAGGTGTTTTTACGCCTCGTAACAAGAAGAATGCCCAGCAGTTTGTTGACAGTTTGTTTACCTTTATGGGCAGTTCTTCTCCTCTGGATGAACGTATCCATGAAGTGTTAAAATCTATTGAGTATGCCGAATATTTGGAAGAAACATATAAAGATGACTGGGAAGAACGGATGGATAACGTAAATGAATTGATTGGTATTGCACGGTCTTACATGCAGGAATGCAAGGATACCGAAATTGAGGCTACATTGGAAGGTTTTTTGGAAAAAGTTGCCCTTATGTCGGATTTGGACAATGTAGACGATGATGAAGCCCGTGTCCGTATGATGACAGTTCATTCTGCCAAAGGATTGGAATTCCCTGTTGTGTTTTTACCGGGCATGGAAGAAGGGTTGTTTCCTCATTTCCGTTGTATGGAAGAAGATGACAATGTGGAAGAGGAACGCAGGCTGTGCTATGTTGGCATGACCCGTGCCAAAAAGATTCTGTATGTCAGTTACGCACAGGAACGGTACATTTATGGGAAATCGTTTTACAATGAACGTTCCCGCTTTGTAGATGAAATTCCTGAAGACTTAACAAGACGGATTACAGTTGCATACTAAATTTTTTGCTTTGGAAAGGTCAGCAGATTTTATTTCTTTGGTATACTGAATTAAGGAATGTTTTGAACATAATTTGGATATATTGGAGTGCTGACTATGGAAAAAGACGTTTTTTATAATATTTATAAAGATGAGATTTTCAATTCCAGACCCAACCCTCGTTGGGCAGAAACTCCTTCTGTACAGATGCGCAGGCTCGGTACTGACGGGAGTTTTGTGCATCCTACGCCTTGGATGGAGATGGATAGTGCGAACAAATATTTAAAATCCCAGAAAGAATCCCTGTCTGCAGGGAAGACTGAATTGTGGTTTGTCAACCTGCGGTTTGACCGTCGTGACCGCACACGTGGTCCTCAGGATATTTCCGCTGCTGTTGTTCTTGACGGGAACGACAGGGGAGACAGTGACAAGCTGATAGAAAAGGCTGTCGTGAACAGCTTTATAAAAACTTTTAAAACCAATGAGGTCGGTGAGGTCTGTGTCGGAGGCAATCCTTTCATTACGCCCACCCCGAAAGAGCTTTTGGAGTTCAAGGTCTTGCAGGATTATATGCAGCGGGAATGTGCAAAAAGTCTGGCTAAAACGGAAGGATTGATTCGACCTGCAGAAAAGGCTATGGAACAGATTCATAAAACGGAAAGCCAGATTCTTGAGGAAAAAGAAAGGGTGCGTACCCGTGTTCTTGACAGGTATTCTCCCAACAGAGGCAATAGTAACAATAACAGTGGCAGAAAAGAATAAAGGAGTGAAGGATTATGGCTAATGATACGATGTCTATTGCAGAAGACGAGTTTCGCAAAGAGTTTGTAGAAGAACAGATTAAGAATAGCAGGCTTTCAGAGATGGAGTTTGCATTAAAAGAAGAAAACCTTATGCTCCGTAAAGTCGGGATGGAAGCTAAATCCCCTGAACTGAAACAACAGACTAAACGGAATATTGCTACCAATGAAGCAAAGCTGGCTGAACTGAAGACCTACAGGGTGAACAAGGAACGTAAACAGGCTTCTGAACAGTTTAATAAACTGCCACAGGAAGAAAAGGTTATGATTGCCCTTCGTATGAACGGCAGTGAAAAGGCACAGAAGTATCTGGAAACGGTTGATGTACAGCAGTTTGCCCAGAACATAGGTAATGAGGAAACCAAGATTGGAAAAATGATTAATGATACGCCCAGTACCAAGAGTCAGAAAATGGCGATTGATAAAGACAAGGCTATCAAGCATGAGATTGACCGTCGTGGTAAACCTGTTCCTCAACTGGAATCTGCTGAAGAGTTTCGTAAACGGATGGAGAAGAAACGGGAAGAGGAAAAGGAAAAGACAAAAGCATTGGAACGCAGGCGGAACGAAGTTCGTAAGATTGAACCAAGTGATGTGATTAACTAATTTTCTGATTCCCGAATATGGCAAATTTGTGTTGAATTTGTGTTGACTTTTATTTTGTTAAATGTTACAATGTCAGTGTGGGTCTTTAGACCGCACTGACATTATTTTTTGTCTGTTTACAGACAGGATAGTTTGTAAAAGGGAGGATTATTTTTATGAAGAAAACATTGACAATGGCTCTGATGGCAACAGCAGTGACAGCAAGCTGTTTGGCTGCGCCTGTCGTTCCTGAAGCCAAGGTTCTGCACAACTTCTTCAAACAGCCTGCACAGGTTGATAATGTCCGTATTATGACGGGTGTTGATTTTGCTGTTCCTGCTGGTACGAAGATTGTTGCGCCTGAAGTTGCTTTAATTGGTTATGGGAATGATATTCCGGGATTTGGCACGTATGTTACGATTACAAATAAGGAAGGTAAAGTCCTGATTATTGCCAATCTGGAACGCCCTCTGGCACAGAAACCTGTAGCGGTTAAAGAAGGTACGGTTATTGGCGTGGTTTCCAAGCGTACCCGTCAAGGTAAGTCTTATTTCCATGCAGAATACTTTGAGGACGTAAAGAAAAACCCGAATCCTTCTGACCCGACTCCTGTTTTGAAAGCTTACGGAACTAAAATTAAGAAATGACAAACTGGACTGTAGAACAATACGAGGAATATCTTGAACGCAGACGACGGGAAAAACTTGGGATTTCAAAAGACAGTGACGTTCCTTTGAAATACCACAACCGTAAAGTAAAAGTAGATGACCATGTGTTTGACAGTGCCCGTGAAGCTTCTGTTTATCAGGGGTTGAAGGCATGTGAAAAAGCAGGGGTCATCTGCGACCTTGTTCTACAGCCCCGTTTTCTGCTTCAGGAATCTTTTACTGATTTCAGTGGTAAACGGCAAAAAGCGATTTATTATGTTGCTGATTTTCGTTTTACTGAAAAAGACGGGAAGGATGTAGTTGTGGATGTCAAGTCCAAAATTACGGAAGCGAACCCTGTTTATCGCCTGAAGCGGAAACTGTTCCTTTATCGTTATCGTGATGTTGAGTTTCGTGAAATTTTCTAAAAAGGAGTTCTTGTTATGTCATTCTTCGGAGATATAAGGTCGTTTTTCAAGAAGAAGGACAAAGAACCTTCTGTTTTGGAAACAATGCATGTTGAGTTAGACTATTATAGTTTAAACAAATACATGCGTGAAATAATCCCATTCGGGATAGGAAAAGGAGAGCATGCATGTCTGGTAGCCCTTGTCGCATTTTGGCTGTATCCTGAATACGAAGGCATGCATCTTTGGACAACTCTTGCCCGCATGAAAAATGAGATTACCGAAGAAACAGAACAACGTATCCGCAAATCTCTTGGAACGAATGATATTTATCCTGTATATCTTTTTTGTACGTTGCTTCTGGATGAAATCTATAACAGGAATACGGAATATCCTTTTAATATAAGCCGTATTGATGATATGAGGCAACAGGTTTATGACAGGTTATGCAGGGAAGATGTTTTTGTAAAGAACAGTTTTGGCTCTTATGACTGTAACAAGGAAAACATGATTCCATTTCTGGAACGTTTGATTAAGGCAACCCGTTTAAAGGATTCCTATACATTTTCCAGCGGAAGGGAAATTTATATGGTTACCCGTCAGTCATTGTTGGAAAGTTATAAGGATGATACTTTTGAGTATCCTGATGGTTATGTGAAAATGTTACCGGGAATGGTTGACAATGTTCATCCATTGTTATATCATTTTGCACAACGCCTTTTGGTCTTCCTGAAAAGTGGTGCGGATACCACTGCGTTTTATAACAAGATTACAGAAGGTATAATTACTCCGCCATATGTGTGTTCTGATATTGAAAAACAATTATATGATGGCGGGTACTTTACGGAAGCTATTGACATTATTTCAAAGGCTGGGATGCGTCAGTCAGGTATGATTGAGCGTTGTTTGAAATCGTTGGCTCTTATGCTGAACAAGAACGCTTCACAGATTTTGCTTGGCGGTAAACCCCTGACAGAACTGATGCCTAATTTTGCTTTTGTGTTTTCAAAACGTTCTGTAGAAACCAAACAGGTAGCTGATTATTTTATCAGGCATGTTTATCAGACATACTCGCCGACGATGAACTGGGACGAGAATGAGTTCTCCCTCCATATAAATACTGACAATATTTCGGACATTCCCGTCCTGTCCATATTAGGCTTTGAGTATATTGCGTTTTTTTCATTTTTAAAGTTTTCAAAGATTACACACGATAAGAAGCGGAACGCACGGAAAGGCGTATATTTCATCTTTCGTGACAAACCTGCCAATTATGAGTGTATCGGCGAACTGGTCAAGATATGGACTGGGATTGCACAGGACTTTGGCTATGATGATTTCTATCTTGCAAAAAGGCTGGATGATTGGTCTGTCAAACTGATTTCCACTTATGATTTGACAGCCCCGTTAAATGCTGATACTGTTGTATATCCTGAATCGACAAAACCTGAACGTGATTTGTTTTCGTAGTTTATTTTTTCATCTTCGGATGATATAATAGTAAAGGAGATATTGTACACATGAGAAAAATTTTATTGGTTGCGATGATGCTGATGACAATTACAGGCAGTTGTCTTGCTGCTGGTGTTTCTTCCCTGTTCGCATCGGAAGAAAGCACGGCTGACCGTTTTGTAAATGTTATTCGTTCTAACGGTGACTTTGCACAGGTACAGTCTTTGTTTGTAAAAGACAGCATATCTGAAAAAGATTTTAAGAACATTCAAAACGAAGTAAAAAAGAACTTTGGTGCTGTTAGCAATGCGCAGCTGATTTCTTATAACCGTCAGTTCGCACAGGATGGCAAGACTGTTTTATTTGATGTTATGGTTTATTTGTGTGACACGGAAAAAGGGAAGATGGCTATGGTCATGACCCTTGGCGGTCAGGACGGTTCTGTCAAGATTGCTGGTGTTCAGTTCAGCAAAGTAGAATTGGTACAGCAGGGACAGGGTAAATAATGTATTAGGATGGGTTTATCATGTTACGGGACGGAGAAAAAGATACGATTATTTTAGGCAATTGTCTGGAAGTTATGCAGGACTTTCCTGATAGCTGCGTAGACTTGGTCGTAACTTCTCCGCCCCGTTATTTTTCGTCTAAAACAGGAAGCCGATATGAAAGTTTTGATGAATATGTTGCTGCAATGCGGGATGTTTTTTATGAATGTATCCGTATTGTAAAAAATCATCGGTATATTATTATTAATGTTTCTGATGTGTTTACGGAAGAAAAGGTATTACGGCGTAAGCCTGTAGTGGCAAGTTTCATTCTTTTTATGTCGAAGATGGGTTGTGAATATGAAGATAACATTGTTTGGTGCAGGGATGAGGGTGTTAGTTCAAGATTGATTAGTTCTACACCATATCCGTATTATTTCAAACCTGTGTATCGTAGGGAGAGTATTCTTGTTTTCCGTAAGAACATCCCGAATGATGAAAAGATTCCGTGTCCCATTTGTGGGAAGATGATGGTACAGCGAAACGGTACATCCCGTGACGGGGTACAGTCGTGGGAGTGCGTGAATCCTGACTGCAGAAAATCTGAACATAACCGTGGCAAACGGTTTACGGAACGTTCCGTCCTTATGGAAAGTGCCGTTACAGAAGAAAACAGGATTCCTGAGGGAATTATGAATGCGTTTCGTACGGATGTGGTTGATGTAAAGAACATCTATTTTGAATTGTCGATTCCCGAATTTGCTATCCTGTGTTATAGCAAAAAAGGAGATTTGGTGTTTGACCCGTTTTTCGGCAAGGGAGATACGGGCTATGCCGCTATCAAGTCACACAGGCATTATCTTGGTACGGAAGAAGATGAATCTGTATATAGAAAGGCAAAGAACAGGATGGCTGTTTTCGGCTATTCCACGCCTTTGTTTTGATGCATATGAAAACAAAAAAACAGGTTGAAAGGGAAACCTTGCGGGGTAAGGCTTTTTATACAGAAGGGCATGGGTTCAGCAGTACTGTTTATCCTTTCCCGTTGGAGTTTACGGATAAGGTGGTATGCAGTGACTGTATTGATGTCCTGAAGAGGATTCCTGATAATTCTGTGGATTTGATACTGACATCTCCGCCTTATAATTTTGACAGGGAATATGAGGAATACCATGATGTGATTGGCTGGCAGTCTTATTTTAATAAACTGTTTGCTGTTTTGGATGAATGCATTCGGATATTGAAATTTGGCGGTCGTATTGTTCTGAATGTCCAGCCTGTTTTTTCTGACTATATCCCGTCACATCATATAATTTCCCATCATATGATGGAACAGAAGATGATATGGCGTGGTGAAATTTTATGGGAAAAGAATAATTTTAATTGTAATATATATGCTTTTGGCAGTTGGAAAAGCCCTTCCTGCCCATATTTAAAATACACATGGGAATATTTGGAGATTTTTTCCAAGGGAAGTATTAAACACAAAGGAAATTCTTCCTGTATTGATATTACGGGTGATGAATTTAAGAACTGGGTGATGGCTAAATGGAATATTGCTCCTGAAACGAGACAGAAGTCGTTTGGTCATCCTGCCATGTTTCCTGAAGCGTTAGTCGAGCGTGTGTTAAAGCTTTTCAGCTTTCAGAATGATGTTGTTATTGACCCATTTAATGGTGCAGGGACAACTACGTTGGTTGCAAAACGGTTAAACAGGCGGTACTTGGGAATTGATATTTCCAGTGTATATTGTAAAACGGCGGAACGCCGGATAAAAGAGGAGGAAGAAATGCCATGCGAGTTAAAGTTGTGGAAGGAATAACGATTGATGTTGATATCATCGTTAAGGAACAGGAAAAAATTGTTGTTGCTATTGGCAGGGATTGTTCAATGCTTGCGTTTAAGTCCTTTGGGACAGCATTTCATTCTATAAATATGGTTATATTGGAAGAAGACTGCAAACTGTATGATGACCTTTTAATGGATGATGAGTATTCTGGTGTTGCCCGTTGCTCCGAAGATGACGAGTTTGACATTGATACGGGTGTTGATATCGCTGTTTGCAAGTTGTGTGATAAACTGAAGGAGAAGATATATAATCGCCGTTATATACTTGCAAAAGAGTTTTACGCTACAGCTATCAGGTTAGAGGGCTGGGACACAAGTCTTTGAAGGGTGGATTATTATGGGAAAGTTTTTTCAGGAATTAGCAAAATCAGTTGACAGGATACCGTTTGGTTCTTCTAAAGAAGCCGTGCAACTTTACAAGACAGGTGTTTTAATCATAAATGGTATTGTCTCTGAAGGTGGTGCTAAAGAAGAAGACATGACTAATGTAGATGTTTCTGCCAGTGAACTTGCAGGTGCGTTCTTTATCTCTATGTTATGCAGAAACGACACGGTATCACTTCCTTCTTTTTATAATCCTGTTTCCCGTATTATGGGTATTTTGGATGATTACGAGGTCTTGGTTACTGGCAGTAACGGGCAGAAGTCTTTCTCAAAGAAAAACTTCTTGCAACTGATAGAGGAACTGTCGGTTTTCCCTCTGCACGAAGAATATTCAGTTATTACAGGCAAAACCACTCTTTTTGTGGGAAAAGATGACATTATGAACGCTTATGCGTCCAAACTGTCTTTAGTAGAAGATAAGTTCAGAGGCAAGGTACATCCTTTTTCTTATATCACTTTCCGTGAGTTTTTGGACGATTTTGATGAAAAATTACAGAACGCTATTATTTACAAGTTCATTTCACGCATCAATGAGATTCTGAAAGCAAGGCAGATTCCTCTTTCGGAGATTGAGGCTGCGTTAGATGCGCCTCCCTGTTTTATAGATGAATTTGACCGCATTGCTTCTGTCGGCAATAATGCAGAGTTTATGGACACAGCGTTTGTGCAGGCTGCAGATATGCTTTCCGTAGGTATTTCCAAGGGGTTGTCAGTCGGTTCTAAACAGATATCTGATATATATCCCGAACCAATAGATTTTACATTGCAACCTGATATTGCTAAACAGGCTGTTTATTATTTTATGGGTATCCCTGTTTTTCATCGTGAAGTCAATCTTACCAAAAAGAACATTTCAATTACGTTACTTATGGATGATTTGGATGCCTTTCCTATTGAAATACTTTCTTCTATCTGTTACACACTGAACCATTATGCTTTCAAATATCCGACATTTATGACCAATTCTTCGGTTATTTTCGCTGCTGTGCTGAATGAGAAAAACGTAGAAGTTATGGAACAGGATGCGTTTCGATGGGCACAGATAGCAAAAGATGCTGGATTTAAGGATGTGGTTTACTGTCTTTTTAATGAAGGGGAAGACGGCACTATGGTAGGTCATGTCAATACTGCAATTCCTTTGACTGATGTTTCACAGGAGTATCCGCACCGATGAATATTGTTGTGGCAGGTGGTCGTTATTTTACTGATTGGGGCATATTTTCTTCCTGTATGGACAGGCTTCAGTTTCCTGATGGGGCTGTGACTGTTTATACAAATCATGTTGAAGGCACTGCAAGGATGGCGGAACGTTATGCTGATATACATCATTGGAAGCATATTGCTGTTCCTTTTGTTAAACAGCAGTACGGTTCTATTGCTTCTGTTCCTGCTGTTTGGGAGTTGCTTCATTTTGCGGAAGGTGTTATTATTTTTAGTAATAATGAAGATGAGGTCGTCAGTTATCTTGCCAAGGTTGCCAAACTTGGGAATATTCGTTTGATTGTATTTGATTATGATGGCAATGTGACAGAAAATTTTCCTGATACTGAAAATAAATCTGGAACGGAGTGATATGATGTTACAGCTTCCTGAATCTGTTTTAAAACATTCTGTCGGTGTGGCAGAATTTATGGCGGAATATGCAGAAAATCATCTGCCGAATGCTGACCCTGATGAGTATTATATTGTTGGCTTATTGCATGATATTGGTAAAATTCATCCGAATAAGGTGGGTAAGAATAATTATAAAAATCATGCCCGTATTGGCGGGGAACTGTTGAAGGATTTAGGTTTTGTTAAATATAAGGATATCTTTCATCATGGGCATCCTGAAGACGGTTATTTTTCCCAGATGTGGCTTGTGCTGAATTATGCGGATTTATCTGTTGACCATAATGGGAAAAGAGTTCCTGTAATGAATCGTTTACGCAACATTAAAGAAAGGTATGGGGAAGATTCAGAAGAATTTATCCATGCTTCTGAAATGTTTAAGATACTCACAGATAATGGGATTTTTGATGTGGGAAAGGATATTGTTTAGGAGGTACTTCATGGCTTTGGAAGTTACTGCTTTGAACCGTTATACTGGGAATTTTATTGCTTGGATTGGTAGTCTGAAGGCATTATGTATCGAACATGATGATTTTGAACTTATCCCCTTGATTAAAGAGACTTTATTAAATGCCAAGAAGTATCTTTCGCCAGAAGTACAGGAACGGTCAGGTTTAATTAATTTTCATACGTTGGAAGATATGAGAGATATGTCTGACTGGGACTTCGGGAAAATATGTATGTATTTTTCTTCTGCTTCCATTTACAATACAAAGGTATTGCGGGACAGTGATAAGAATCGTTATATTTATGTTGCTTCTGTAGATAATACAGGTCTTTTTTATCCTTTGCTTATGGCAGATTTTCTGGTCAATACAAAAGTGTTTAAAGATACTAATGATGCTTCGTTTGTAATTGCGATTATGGAAGTGAAAGAATCGGATGATAATCCTTTTGTTCGTTCTATGAAGACTGTCTTCAATGATTATTTTAAGGATGTTCCAGTTCAGTTTATTTGAATGGCATTTCCTGTATTGTCTGTAATAAGGGGAGTAATGGAGTAATATGGAACGGTTATCTGATAAAGAATTTATGGTAAAGATTTTTGACGGGTATAAGGATGGCAAACGGGAGTTCTTTCCACGGTATATGTATATAGATGCTACGAATGCCAACCTTACTCCTGCCATGCGGGATAAGTGGATGGTCAATCAGGAAATTATTATGAATAAATTAATTTCGGAATCTAATGGGTTTTCTGATATTCCACAAGGTGATGTTTCCATTGACAAATGGTTTAATCAAAGCGAGCATTCCGATGCGGAAAAAGAAGCATTTGAAAAATGGAACATTGTAAAGGATAATTTTACTAAAAGGCTTACCAGTTTGCAGTGTTCTTGTATGGAAGTTGACCGATATATGTATCATCTTCTGAAATACAGGTCGTCCATGACAAAGGGGGAAGTATTTGCACTGGATACGGGCATCAGGACGACAGAATTCAGGGAAAAAGGAAACAACACGCCTGAAGGTGTTTATCTTGTATGCGATGGGTTGCTGGATGAAAAGAGCAAAACATGGCTGAAAAAATGTGAGAAACGTTTCCTTGAAGTAAGCAATAAGGAACTTGCAGGCACACCAGAAGATGAGAAGACAGCCTCTCTTTATGATGCGGTGTGGAAGGTCATGGATTCTGCCACTAACAAGGGCATATATCTTGATATTATGCCGGAAAGTTCTGTTGTATGGCTGGAAATGCATTCCATGGGTGTTGAATACTCTTCTGAAAAACCGCAGGTAAATACAAAAATGGTATCTGCAGAGAACACGGTCAAGCCTGAACCGAAGCGTGAACTGGAAAAACCTGCTCCCAAAAAGAAAGTTACTAAATCGAAATCAAAATAAGTTATGGTGTTATAATGAACCGACATTTGGAAAAAGACAGACAAAGTCTGCTCTATTATTTATGCAATATGAATAAAAAGTCACGGGAAGAGGCAGAGCTTATCATTTCCCGACTTTCCCGTTATGATGACATTTATGAAGAATTTCGCTGTGTAGCGTTTGCTTTTCACAGGGATATAGATGTTCCTGTCATAGTTAACGGTTTTACCGCAGCGGATATTCGCAAGCAGATTGCTTCCAATGCGGGCATTTATGAAGTTTATCTTATCCTGTCGGATTTAAGATATAAAGAAGAATTAAAATACAGAAAGGATTGATGTGCAATGGATTGGATGAATGTGATTTTATGTGCTGTATGTGTAGTTGTTTTAATTGGACTGATTGTGACGATGTATGTGAAAGCGCCCCCGAATATTGCTTATATTATTTCGGGTTGGAAAAGTGAACCACGTATTTTAAAAGGGCAGGGCGGACTTCGGATTCCGTTTCTGGAACGTCTTGACAAACTGTATCTTGGACAGATGTCTGTTGACGTCAAGACAGGGCAGCCTGTTCCGACCAATGATTTTATCAATGTAAGCGTAGATGCGGTCGCCAAAGTTCAGGTAGAACGTTCTCCTGAAGGTATCCGTCTTGCGGCAAAAAACTTTTTAAATGAAGACCCTAAGGCAATTGCAGAGGAGTTGCAGGATTCTCTGGAAGGCAACATGCGTGAAATTGTTGGCACGTTGACATTAAAAGATATTAATACTGATAGGGACTCGTTTTCTGACCAGGTTATGAATAAAGCTGCTATTGACATGAAAAAACTTGGTATTGAAATTCTTTCCTGTAATATCCAGAATGTTACGGATGAAAATGGTTTGATTCGTGACCTTGGCATGGATAATACCAGTAAAATCAAAAAAGACGCTGCAATTGCTAAAGCTAATGCAGAACGTGATGTGAAGGTTGTTCAGGCAGAAGCAGACAAAACTGCTAATGAAGCCCGTGTTAAAGCAGATACTGTGATTGCGGAACAACAGAACCAGCTGGCAATTAAAAAGAGCGAATTGAAACGGCAGGCAGATATCAAACAGGCTGAAGCAGACGCAGCATATGAAATTCAGCGGCAGGAACAGATGAAGACAATTCAGACTGCTACAGTCAATGCGGAAATTGCCAAGACGGAAAGAGAAGCTGAATTGAAGATGCGAGAGGTTTCCGTTAAGGAACAGACCTTGGCTGCTGAAATCAAGAAACAGGCAGAAGCAGAAAAATATGCTGTAGAACAGCAGGCACAGGCTGAACTTGCCAAACGTAAATTACAGGCGGAAGCCGAATTGTTTGAACAGCAGAAAATTGCGGAAGCGATTCGTGCAAAAGGGCAGGCGGAAGCCGATGCTATTCGTATGAAAGGTGAGGCTGAAGCTTCTGCAATTAAGGCAAAAGGTGAAGCCGAGGCAGCTGCGATGGATAAGCGTGCGGAAGCTATGAAGAAATATGGGCATGCCGCTATGGCAGAAATGGCGATTAAGGTCATTCCGCAGGTTGCTGCTGAAATTGCCAAACCGTTGTCTTCAATTGATAAGGTTACAGTTATTGGAGGCAGTGCTTCCAGTGCCAGTTCAGTAGCTGATAATGTTCCGCTGGTGATGGCTCGTACGTTTGAGACGATTAAAGCTTCTACTGGTATTGACTTGGCAGAGATTGCCCGTTCTGATACTTATGATGCCAAAGTAAACCGTAATGTAAATGTTTCGGGATTGGAAGGTACGACATTGGTCAATTTGGCGGATAAAGAAATACAGACTGAAATAGTTAATTCTGATGATAATAAATAATTTTGTTATTACGGCACAGCGTTTGCTGTGCCTTTTTTATTTACTATTATTATCGTTTGTGTTATAATATATTATGCTATTTAATTTTAATATTTAAGGAGGTACGGGTATGAACAAAACATTTAAGGTTGTTTGGTCTAGGGTGCGGAATTGTTGGGTTGTTACCAGCGAATTGGCGAAAAACCACTCAAAACATTCAGGCGTTCGTGTTATTGGAAAATCTGTGGTTGCTGGTGTATTAGCTTGTGTATTGAGTACAGGTGTAGTTATATCTGCTTTTGCTGCAGGTAATGCAAATAATATTAATTCTGATAATACTTCTAATGTGTCGGGTGCTGATGTTTGGCAATATCTACATACTGCAGTATTATCAATAGGGAAAGATGCAAACGCACATGGAAATACAGCTATATCTATTGGTGCATTTTCTGAAGCAAATAGTTATGGTGCTATGGCTGTAGGTCAAAATACATATTCAGGGATGTATGCAACTAGTGTAGGTCCAGCAGCGTCTGCTAGAGGTACAGGTAGTATTAGTATTGGTACGGGTTCTCGTGCATTGTCAAATACATCTGTTGCTATTGGTTGGAATTCTCTTACTAATGGCGTTGGAGCAACTGCAGTTGGTGATTATGCAAAAGCAATGGTACAAGATAGTGTTGCTGTTGGTATGGGTTCTGTTGCTACAAAAACAGATGAATTTTCTGTTGGTCATTTAAAGGGTGACCCTTGTTATACAATGGGTTATGGTTCAGGAAGTGATGGTGTTACTGTTTCTTATTCAGATAATACATGGTCTGGAAATTTATTTAGAAGAATTGTAAATGTAAAAAATGGTACATCTGCTCATGATGCGGCAACAGTAGCTCAAACGCATATAACTACTGTTGGTAATGGTCTTACATTAGAGACATCTACAAATGATGATGGTTCAACAAAATATAAAATTACACCTAAAGCGGGAACAAATGTAACAATTAATTCTAACGGAATTAATGTAACTGGGACAGGTACGGTAACTTCTGGTAATAATGAATTAGTAACTGGTGGTACAGTATATGATGCATTACAAGGAATTGGTAGTTTTGGTATATCATATGTTGGTATTAATTCCGATGCTGGTGATGTTAACGAAGATGGCAGTGGTGCAATAGGTGATAATGCTATAGCAATCGGTGCTTCAACAGTAGCTGATGGTGATAATTCAATTGCATTGGGTTATAATTCTGTTTCCGAAGGTACATCTACTACTACTTTAGGTAGTGGAGCATCTTCAAGTGGTGATTATTCAACTTCTTTAGGTACTGGAACAGTATCCACTGGTAATTATTCAGTATCTGTTGGTAGTTTTGCTACAGCAACTGGTGAAAATTCTATTGCATTGGGATTAGATTCTTATACTGAAAATGATAATGCCATAGCAATTGGTAATGGTTCTGTTACAACTGCTAATAATTCGATTGCTATTGGTTATACATCAACAGTAGAAGAAAGTGATTCAATTGCAATTGGTAACAATGCAAGCACATTAGCAACCAGTTCAGTTTCTATTGGTGCAAATTCTGTAAATAATATTGAAAATAGTGTTTCGTTTGGTAATGATAGATTAAAACGTAGATTGATAAATATTGCAACAGGTATTGATGATACTGATGCCGTAAATGTATCACAGTTGAATGCTGCGATTGCGGGAGTATCAGGCGGTGGAGCATCCTATTCTGCAGGAGATAACATCTCTATTGAAAACAATATAGTGTCCGCTACGGGGTTGGTTAAATATGACAGTGAAACCAAAGATGTTGTTAGTCTGGAAGGTCGAAGAGGTACTACATTAACCAACCTGAAAGCTGGGGCAATTTCACAGACTTCTACGGATGCAATTATTGGTAATCAGCTGTGGTCGGTTAAACAGGACATTATTGGTTTTGCATCTGATATTAACCGCAATAAGGCAAATATCACTACGTTGAACCAGTCTGTAACAGATGCTTTAACATCTGTTTCTGCTGTTTCTGATTTGGTTGATACAATTGACCAGTTAAAAGCTGATACGTCTTTAAACAATTTGACTGCACAGGGCAAGGCAGTTATTAATACGGCTGCTGCAGATGCGGTACAGGCATACATGGCAGAGCATAGTGGACAGAGTAATTCTAACAGGGGTGCGTTGGGTGTTGGTATTACAGGAATGTATTATGGCATAAACAGTTCAAGTGGCTCAAATGTAAATGGTGAGAATGCTACTGCTACGAATTCAATTGCTATTGGTAAGAATGCACAGGCTGGAGGAAGTCTTGATACGATTGCAATTGGGCTTAATGCTGTTTCTAAAGGTGATGGTTCTGTAGTAATTGGCAGAGGTGCTCGTGCTGATGTGAACAGTGAAGATACTGAATTGTATGATAATAATTTTGGTCAGGTTATTCTTGGTTATGAAGCAATTACTACAGGTGATAATAATAAGGGCACTGTTGCCATTAGTTCTTTTGCGGAAGGGTATGATACTTTCCAGTCTATTGCTATCGGACATTCTTCTTTTGTGACAGGGAATTTCTCCATTGCTATGGGTGCTGGCGCTGGCGGTAAAAATGTAATGGATAGAGCGGAAAATCAGTATACCGATACTAGCAAGGGTTATTTCAGAATGGATGGTAAGGCTGGTACTGGATATGAATCAGTTTCGATTGGTCATGATTCTTTAGGTTTTGGTGATAATTCTATTGCATTAGGTGACCATTCGTTTGTTGGTGGTAATAACAGTGTTGCGGTTGGCGCAAAATCTTCTGTTGGCTCTTCTTCTGATAATGTAGTTTCTTTTGGTCATAAAGCAGGTGATAACTACTTTGCTTGGGATAAAATGGATGAAGATTATGTTGGTGCATATACAGATGATTTAAAACGTCGGTTAATTAATATTGAAGATGGTATTGATGACAATGATGCTGTAACTGTAGGACAGTTGAACGGCAGGGTAAAATATGATGCTTCCGATAAAGCTACGGTTACGCTGGAAGGTACACGTGGAACGAAATTAACAAACTTGAAAGCAGCTGCGTTGTCCCGTACTTCTACTGATGCGGTAATTGGCAGTCAGCTGTATGCTACCAATCAAAATATAGTTGGATTCGCACAGGATATTAACCGTAACAAAGCTAATATTACTACATTGAACCAGTCCGTGACGGACGCTTTGACTGCAGTATCTGCTGTTTCCGATTTAGTAGATATGGTTGACCAGTTAAAAGCTGACGCTTCTCTGAATAATCTGACTGCACGGGGTAAAACTGTTATTGCGAATGAAGCTGTAAATGCAGTACAAGCATATATGGCGGAACATGGTGGAACAACAGGTATCGCAAACGAACCTATAAAATCCCGCCTGATGGCTTTGACTGCACCTGTCTTGACAGCCGACCCCGAACAGGGTATTACACAGGAAGACTTGGATGCTAAAGCGGATATCTCCTATGTAGATAATGCTTTGGCTAACAAGGCTGATATAAGTGATGTGGAAACATTAAGTTCAACCGTCAGCAATCTGGAAACAAATCTGACTGGCAGTATTAACGCTTTGGATTCCCGTGTTAGTAACACAGAAAGTGCTCTTTCTGTTGTAGTTGACACACTGGATACAAAAGCGGATAAAGATTCTGTTTATACGAAAGAAGAAACAGATACCAAACTGGCTGACAAAGCTGACAAGGCTGACCTTGATTTTAAAGCAGATAAGTCGGATTTGGATACCAAAGCTGACAAAGATGCTTCTAATATTGATGTACAGGCTTGGGCAGAAAAATTAGGCACTGGTGAAATTGCTGAAGGCAATACAGGACTTGTCAACGGTGGTACTGTTTATAACACTATCAAAGAACTGGGCAACAATAATATGGTACAGTCTGATGGTCAGACCATCAGTATTGGCAAAGATGATACTGCTGACTCCGTATCTGTTGCAAAAGCAGATGGTACGGGTCGTGCTTTACGTGGCGTCTTGGTTGACCCCGAAGATGATACTTCTGCAGTAAATATGGGTTATGTAAATGCGATAGCCGATAGTCTTGCAGATGGCATTAATAATGGGTTTGCCCGTATAGATGATAAGATTAACAAAACAGGTGCTGGTGCAGCAGCGTTGGCAAACTTGCATCCTGTAGACACAGATGGAGACACTAAACTGAACATAGCAGCAGCTATTGGTAAATATCATGGTTCTACTGCTGGTGCGTTAGGCGTGTTCTATAAGCCTTCTGACAGGGTTGTTATGAACATCTCTTCTACTGTAGGCAATAATGATACTATGTTTGGTGCAGGTATTTCGGTAGCAGTTGACAAACCGATTGCAAACGGATTAAGCAAAGTGCAGATGGCAAAGACCATCAATGCGCAGGCTGATGAAATTTCCGCTATTAAACAGAGCATGGTTGAAGAACGCAAAATTATGATGAATGAGATTCTTTCGCTTCGTAAAGAGGTTCAGGAACTCAAGGCACAGAAAAAATAACATTTGGTATGACGGGAAACTCTTTATAGGGTTTCCCGTCTTTTTTGTTTACAACTTTTCTGTTTAATGTTACAATATACTTGATTAGTATGTTATATAAAGGAGGAAGTTTTATGAAACGACGAACACGGCTGATTTGTATTTGTCTGATTGTATTGATGTTTATGCTGTCTGCTTCTGCTTATGCTGCGGAACTGGCAGTCGATAATGGCTATATGATTGGCGGGTTTGGATTGTCTGCTATTTTGAGCAGTCTTGCTATATATATTCTTGACCTCGGGATTCGGTTGTTAAATTTGATTGATGGCGGGCTGCGTGTTGTCCAGACAGGAAATTGGTATGATGTACCTGTATTTGGCAGTGTTTATTCTGTTATGGTTCAGGCTGGTATGCGTACAGATGTTTTAAATCATATTAGTTCCATTAATGGTACGGAAAACTTTTTAATGAATCCGTTGTGTGATTTATCTCATAAGATGGTTGGTTTCTCCCGTAACATTTTGGTTATTGTACAGGAAAATATTCGTAACGGTTATATTACTAATTTCTTTGCTTCGATTGCCAGTCAGATGGATGCAGAGATGACAGGTCTTCCGTTTTATGAAGCGTTTAAAACGATTGTGCACGGTTTCTTTTTAAGTGAGGATGGAAATGTTAAGACAGAAGTTAATACATTTATGTATAACTTTCTTAAAGATGTACCCAAAATCCATTGACAAAATTTTTAATTTGTGATAAAATTACAATATAAGAATATACCATTTTTAATAACTATCATTGAAAGAAAGGAAAAGAATGATGAACAAAACAATGGTATCTGGTCTGGTTTTGGCAAGTCTTTTTATCTGTATTTCTGCTAATGCTGCCCCATTGTCTACTTATGACAAGGGAAAGGTTTCCATCAGTGCTGGTGCTTCTTTACCTACGTCGATAGAATTTAAAGACTATGTGCATCAGCCGAAGAAAACAGTAAGCCCGTATGGCAATGTAACCTTGGGATTAGGCAATCGTATGGCTATGCAGTACAGATTTGACCAGCATAAGGCAAAAGACCGTTTCAAGGTAGACGCACAACAGCTTAATCTGATGTATAACATTCTTAATGGGATTCCTGTGGCGGACAAGACACATATAGCGCCAAAACCTTCCTTATCGATTTATGCGGGCATCTTGCGTGCCAAGGGGTATACCAGCGTGGGTTCTGATACAGATACTACGGTACAGGGTGGTATCATTGGTAAGATTGATATGCCGAGGTTGGCTACGTTATGGTGTGATTTGCATGGCGGAAGCGGTTCGTTCGGTTGGGAAGCAGGTGTTTCCCGTAATATTTTGCCTAACATAGAATTTGATGTAAGTTATTTTGAAAACCGTTTCAAGGATAGTGGCAATGTGACATCGAAAGGTGTCCATACTGGACTGACAATTAAGTTTTGATTAGACGGGAGAGCGTGATGGACATGGGAAAAGACAGGCAGGAAGAAACATATCAGGTTGAGTTTACAAAACTTAATGATGAACCGATAGAAATTGAATATGTGCCAAAAGATGATTCAGATGAGTTAGAACCTTCTTTTGTGTTTGAAGGAGAACGCCATTGGCTTCAAGATTTTGTGCGTACCCATAACAATCCTTGGTTGGGTGATGACAGCGATTATCCTGATTATATTCATGCTGTTGATATTGTGAACTATTATAATAAGATGGCGATTGAACTTGTTGATGGCAGGGGTGACGAGGTCAATGTATACCGTATGGATGAAAAGAAACTGGAAAAGGAAAAGCCACGTACGGTCGAGGTTGAACAGAAACCCCGCTTTAACAGTAAATCTCCTTTGAAGAAGGATGGACGATAGGTGTTTGACAGACCGATACTGGTTTTTGTATCGGTCTTTTTTCTTTTTTCAGACAGGTAAGCAGAATCATAAAATGTGGTATTCTAATATATAAGGAAATTATTATTTTAAGGAGGATTTTATTATGCCTATTCAGTTTAATGATGATTATATTTCTGGTGATTTGGTAATTACACGTTTGAACGGTGAGCCGTTGTCTAATGCTTATGATAAGATGAACAAAGAAACAGGAGCTGCCTATGATATATCTGACAAAGTTCGTAACCATCTTGTCAGTCATTTTGAAAACCAGTCGGGATTTAAATCCCTGCTTCGTGACCCTCTTACCCGTCTTGCTGTCATGAACAAAACTTCTTTTGGCAAAACTTATATGTTTGCGTATGATATTAAGGAATCCGAACAGATGAATGATAACCAGTATATCCTGATGGTCGGTTCTTCAGGCAAGGGCTATGATGATAAACGGGAAGATTCTGCTGTTTTGAGGTTTCATATCAAAAAGGAAGATGCACAGCTGATGGCAGATATTCTTGCGTCCGACTGGTTTAAGAAAGAGACAGGTATTCATTTCAGCAGTAATGATTCTCTTGCCATTGAAAAACTTGGCATTTTATATGGAAGCAAGCTGAATGATGCAAAAATCAGAGAGGAAAGTCGTTCTAAACAAGATGTTTTAAAACGCACTTTTGAACTTGAAAAACCTGATAATAAGAATCTTCATGACAGGAATAATCTGTCTAATAAACGGTAATTTTTCGTAATATGATATAGAGGGGTTTATTATGATTACTGTATATGACACTAAATTTAAACATGTATATAAATTGGAAAACAAATCACGGTTTTTCGCAAGGGAAAATAAAGACGGTACAGTAGATATTTGCATTTCTGGCACGAAAGAGTCTTTTGGGAAATTTAATAAAGATATGTTTGGCTTTAATAATGTAAAAATCACTCCGTCTGACATAAATGATTCTGTAAAGGAAATCAATGCTTCGCTTGATGACTGGCTTTCCAAAAGTCAGGATGCGGTTTGTTTTCTTCCTGATGATGTAATTAACAATATTAACTGGCAGGCTTTGTCTGCGAACATGGATGTTCAGCAGGAAGCTGGATTGGAACAGCCTTCTGTCCGTTTCGATGAGGGACTGGTACGCCGTATTGATGACGATGATAATGCGGATGATGTAGAATAAGGAGCAGGTATGGAATTTGCAAAATTTGGAGATACTTTTGAGCAGGACAGACGTACATTGAACCATATTGGTGAGATGTTTACAGATTATAAAGGCAATCCTGCTAATTTGGGATTCCAGTTTTATACAAAAGATGAGATGGTAGAACTACTGAAAAAACAGGAGCGTTCTTCAGATGTTCCTTCTTTTGAGGCTTTGTCTGCAGGCTGGGATTCAGAAGAATTATATTATAGCTTCGGCAAGGACGGGATTCAGGCTAATACAAAAGCAGAAGCACATGTTATTATGAAAAGTTATCCTGAAATTCCCCTGATGGAAGAGTCTTTTGACGAGAACTCTGTTTATTTCTATAAACACAGAACGCCGTTCTTTTGCAAGGTTATCAATAGTACGGATGAGTTTAATGAACTGCTGGCTGGCTGTGATAAGGACAAGACTATGATTTTCCGTCAGTGTATCATCCGTAATACGGATATGCGTGATGCGAACACACATGATGCTTATATTGAAAATTGTTCTTTTGAAAATACGGACATGCACAATATGGACTTCAGCAGTTCTTATATGGAAGATTGTCGTTTTGTCGGTTGTGACCTGCAAAATGTAGATTTTACCCTTCGTGCTTTTGTAAAAGGGGAGTTTACGAACTGTAATATGAGAGGTATGCAGGCGGACAGGATGACTCTGGCATATGTAGATGTGGCTGAATGTGATATTACCGCAGCTGACCTGTATTGTGATTGCAACGAATGTACTTTTACGGCAACAAAAGGTGCTCCCATGCGGTTTGTATCTTCTTTTATTACTAATGTCCTGCCTGACACTGTAGAAGCAGAAATCATGCACAAACATATGGATGATGTGATGAACGGCAGGGCAGAAGGAGACCCTATCCATAAGGCGGAACTGTATGATAAGGCGGCTCATGTGGCAGAAGACTACCAGAAACTTACAGGGCGTCGTGAGCCGTCCTGCCGTACGGAAAAAGCAAAGATGTTTGATAAGATGATGGAAATGGCAGAATTGATGCCTGAAAAATATCGTATCGGGAAGGCGAATGATGATATGATACCTAAATTGAAACAGGTCAGACAGGTAGAAAAAGCAAAACAGGAACAGACGGTTGATAAGAGAAAAACTGCACAGCAGAACTTGTTTTGATGGAGGAAACGATGAGAAATCAAAATATTTATAATGCGTACCGATATATTGACCGTGACCCGGAAACAAGAGACCCGATTGGTTATGCGTATGTGATTCCGTTAAATGAACGCATGGTTTTGCGTTTTGGTGTTTCTAATGAGTTTGACAGTAATACAGAAAACGCAAGCTTGATTTACCATGTTGACAAAAATGGTACTAAATCGGTTTCTTATACTATTGTTGGCAAAGACGGGGAATATGGGCATAACGGGACACCGAAGAATTTATATGAGGCGATGGCTTTTGCGGAATCGCTTGCCGATAAATATAACAAGATTCGTGATTTTGATGATAAATCCATTAGTGTCTGGGAACATATAGAACGCATGGTGAACAAAGGTACAGAACGGTTGTATGAAGCTTCTGCTAATTTTGCACAGGAACAAATGGACAGAATGATGCAGGAAAACGATGCTGTTGGTTTTTCTGTTATGCAACAGGTACATAAGTTTTCTGTTGAACGTCTGGTGGATATGAAAAAAGTCAATATGGATGACCTTCTCCGTAATATGAAGGAAGGTTCTGTTCTTAAAGGAGAAGATGAAGTAAAGGCAAAACAGAACATTGCCAAAGCCACGTTAAAAGATGTTGTTATTAAGGATATGGAGACTCTCCGGAAATTAACGAAGGACCGTTATATTTTTGATAATGTCAAATTTGTAGGTCTTGATTTACGGGGCATGGAAATGACAGGCGCTCGGTTTGAAAACTGCGAAATTATCGGGTGTAAGATGGATAATGTTAGTTTTTATGATACGCATTTCAAAAACTGTAAGCTTGCCCATAATAATATGTCTGGCTCTGAATTTGCGTATTCAAAAATCCAGAACTCTGTTGTAATGGATAACAATATGGAACATGCCAAGTTCAGGCTGACTCCCGTTATTTCTTCCAGTTTCATTGAAAACAAGATTAATCATATGATGCTGGACACTTATGTGAAAGATACGGCATTTAAGATGAACAAAGGCAAGGCAAGAGTTTGTTATACTTCCTTTGATATTTCTTCTAATGGTGTTATGGACAGGGCTTCCTATGAGATTGCTGCGATGCAGGATTTAAAAGGACGCAATGCTGGAAAGATGTCTATGGAAGCTACATTATATCTTGCCAACAAAGAAAAGATTGATGTGCTGTATAAAGAAGAAGGACGGGAGATTCCGTTATGTATGACAGAGATGCGTGTCGCTTGGCTTAGGACAAAGAACATGGCAGAAAAGTTCCCTGAAGTTCTTGAAATCAACGGTAATTCTGTCGTTATCAAAGATGAACAGTTGAGGCAAAAAGTAAAACCTGTCCGTAAAGTAGAACAGGTCAGGCTTTCTTCACAGCGGGAAGTCAGACACAGCATGTAAGCAGGTGAATTATGGCAAATAACAGGACAAACAAACGTTATAAAGGCTATCGCTTCAGCAGTAAGCCTATGTTTGTACAGTCTATGCCCATTACAAAAGAATATAATGAATGTGAGTTCAGCAGTTTTTCTGCTATCGGTGTTTCCATGGATGGTGTTATTTTTAAGGACTGTAAATTTACAAATTGTAATTTTTATGGTTCTTCCATTAACAATGCCATGTTTGAAAACTGTACCCTTATCAATGTAGGTCTTCATTTTACCAAAGCTAACAACCTTCAGATGAAGGACTGTGAATGTGTTGGCGTGAATTTTTCCAATATAGAAGCTGATAAGCTTTGGATGGTTAATTCTAAGTTGATTGAATGTAATCTGGATAATGCTAATGTAAACGGTGTTATGGAAGACGTTTATACATGGGGATGCAAAGGCAAGATTCAGGACAGGGACAGCCTTTCTTTTCAGGTAACTCCTGCTTATTTTCGCTATAAAGAGGAAAAGGATAACTATGAATCCTTAATGGCGAACAAGATGAACGGGAAAGATGAGACTGTTGTATTGAACTCTACGGTTCAGTATAACAATAATGCCAGTGTGATTGCCGAATATTTAAGGGACCATAAGATGGAGACCCCGCAGACCCAGTATGAGATGCGAAAGATTTGGAAAAATTTTTTGACAACCGCTTATAATATGCCTTCCAAATATGTTATTGAAAAGAGAAATGATGGTATAATTAAAGTTAATAAAATAGAACTGCAAAAAGATGCTGGTGTGCCGTTATACAGACGGATTATTTTAGAGAATATTGAAAAATATGGAGGAAGGAAGCCATGAGCATTGAAATTAAGAATAAGAAGTTGGAAGGGATACCGTTATCTGCCCCTGAAGATAAGAACAACACGGTTGTTTTTACCAACTGTGAACTTAATGCTGTTGATTTCAGGGAACTTTCCAATGTTCCGTTAGAGTTCCACAACTGTAAGGTGAATGACTGTAATTTCAGTCACATGATGGTTGATATGGCTGCAAAAGAAAGTGAGTTTAATCGTTGTAACTTTCAGGAGACCCATATCAGCAGGATAAGTTCCTACGAAAGTATTTTTGACAGCAATTACATGGAAGGCATGAAAAATGCACTGACGGGTTATGGTATGCGGTTCGAAAAGAGTTACCTTGAAAACAATTATTTCAATGGATATACGACATTTAATGCATATTTTAATGATACGGACGTTGTTTCCACAAAAGGTCGCCCGGGCTATATTTCTGTTCATGGAAGCAAATCAGGTATTGTAAAAGATGCTCTGGAAGGGATTGCCGATACAAAGAAAGTGGACAATTCCCTGATTACACTGGATAATATCAGTGTTGTAAAGATGTATATGGAATCAAAGGGAGTTAAGCCGGAAACCTATTATAAGATGACGGAACGGGAAACACGCAATTTGATTAATGATATGATTAAATTTGCCAAGGACAATCCAGACAAGATGACGTTCGATGGCAAAAAGCTGGGAATGAAGACCCGTGAAATCAATATGCTTACAAACAAGGGTAATGAACATGTCCGTGGTTCAAGAAGCATGTAACGGAGGGATATGTTGTGAGTATCTATGAGAAAAAACACTATGATGAGGTATTGGGACAGATTTTGCCTGCCGACAGAAAAGTTCCTTCTTTGTGGGTCAATGTGTTCCGTGGTGTGATGAACCGTGCAGAAGATGGGGAAACGCATCTTGTCTCTGTCTATGACAGGGGCATCAAGACTGTTTCTCTTGAACGGTTCGATAATCCTAAAAAGCTGGATGATATGGTGATAGCACACACTCCTTATGATTGTAAGTTCTATATTTATAATGAAGGAGAAAAGATTGCAAAGGAAATTTCCCGTGATGCTGCGTCAGAACAGATTAAACTTGCCAATCAGAAACTGCTGGATAATGTCAAAAAAGGGCAGACATTTATATTTGCTTCCCGTCATGGCAATGACCCTGCTGTGATTTATTTTGCCATGGAAGATAAGGGGAATAAGTTTTACAGGTATGTACAGAACATTGGTGAAAACGATGAATTGGTAAATACGACAATTTTTAATTATACCAAGACTGTTGACAGGGAAGGGTTTTTAAAGAGGATGCAGTCAGTATACAGAAATGACTTTTATCTGATGGATAATGCCGTAACTGCCCCGCAGATTTCTGGTGATTTATTGGATAAACTGGAACGTTCTGTTAACCTGTTTGAAAAGACGGGGCAAACTTCCATGGTGACGAAAGATGATTATAAGGTGGAAGAAAAACGTGGCAAGGAAAAGAAAACACCGACCATGGAACTTGGTACTGCCACAATACAGCCTGCCAGAAAAGACAATACTCTTTAATTAAAAAAATACGACCGCCTACAGCCTCACAGAGCGCTGTGGCGGTCTTTTTATTTATATGTTGTCATGCAGTATATAAAAATGGCTCAAAACTGATATACGTGCTATTGTTGGCGGTTTTTCAACTGTGATGTGAAACATGGGTACAATATGGCGTGGATTTTTGGAAATTTTGTTTCCTGTAAAGAAAAATCCCGACAGGTACATGAAGAAAAACCTGTCGGGCAAAGCAAAAAAACACAAAAAAGTATGAAAGAGGAACATACGGTAACGTAAAATTACCAATATGTTATAAAAGTCAGCACATCCGCAAGGCAATGCAGACATGCCAACAGGGAGCCGCAATACAAACACACGGACACCGTCCGTTTCCATGGATAAGTCATACAGTTAAAGCGAAGCCCAGCAAGGAGCGAACCGAACCTCGCTCTAACGGCACGACCTTATATAACTTTGTCATAGCACCGTCTATGGAGGCAGGGGATTGCCCGTATCGTGGGCAACCCCCTTGTGATGGGTCAGGTTATGCAATGCTCTTCCGAAGTTCGATACTGCGGATGAGGGAATCAATGTCATTATTCAGAATGACACCGCCCATACGTTCCAGCTCGGTCGCACGGTCATAACTGGAAGCCGTGTTTGCCGTCTTGGTTACGGCATTTGCCAGCCCGTAGTGGGTATAATCCCCGTCATTCCCGTAGTTGATACCAACCTGCCATGTTTCCTGTTCGGTCAGGTTATACGCCTTTCCAAGCACCTTGACGGTTTCCACATGGTCAGCTTCGATAGTCTGCATTTTGGCTTTACGCATACGCAGAACGGTATCACGGAATACCTGTTCGTCCAAAGCGTTCCGCAGGATATCCTCTACCTTCATCAGATAAGCACTGTCGCTCATCTTGAGAGTTTCGTCACGGAACACATCGATAGAGATGTTATCTTCCAGCTGGATTCTGCTTCCCGCATGGTATTTCTTATGGGTGCGTTCAGGAAGAATCATGCCGTTGGTGCAAACCAGCCGATAAATCAACGGCTCGATTTTCACGCAACCAAGACCGACTTCACTGTTACTTACCACGAACCCAGCCTGCACACGGTCACCCACAGTCACTTCGTCAGTCAGCCGTTCAGACAGGATTTTGATATACATCTTGGTCTCGGTTACTTCACAGCTTTCCATCTTCCAGCAATCCGTGCCAAACTGTCCATCCTTTTCGTTCAGCACACGCAGAACACGTTCGGCAATTGCTACGTTATCGATACGCTGGTAGCTGTCAGAAAGGAACGCCCGCACTTCACCGTACATAGTACGTACCATACGGCGGTCGTTTACCTTCTGCAACCATCCGTTCACATTGGTATCCAGCAGGTCAGGGTATTCCGTCCGCATCAGGTCGAAATACTTCGCAGGAATCTTCAGCCTATCGGCAATCTGACGCTGTGCCAGCCTGCTCACGGGCATCCGCTTTTCCCCGTCAATGTCGCAGGTCAGCACGGACACACCGTCTTTGTCTGTCTCATAGTGCAGGGCTTTGGATTCGGCAAGAAAATCCAGTTTATTCTTGTCCTGTTCTTTCAAAGTCGCCCACAGTTCGCTTAAAGTTTTTCCGCTCTTCATGTTTCATCGCTCCTTTTTATATATTTTTTGTTCCCCTTTGGGGTTGACCCTCAAGTTATTGATTATCTATATCTCTTTTCTGTAACTATTATACCACAGATATCAATAACTGTCAAGAGTTTTTGCCATTAAAATCGCTTCAAATAAAGCTTTTTATTAGGTTTTACTTTTTCTTTCTATATATATTATACATCAAAAGATATATTTTGTCAAGTGGAAAACGGCTGTTTCTGCCATCAAAATAAAGAAAACAAAGGGGAGGCGTGCGATTCTTTTCCCGAACCTTCCTTCAGTTCTTTGTAACGTGGCGTACGTGTTCTGTCAATGAGCCAGCGAAATTGACAGGTTACGGAAGCCCGTTAGGATGTATATTAGGAAGGGAGGGGAATTATATTGGTCATCGTATCAAATATTTTTTATTTTATTTTTTGTGTTTTTCGATATTTTTATGAACAGCATCTATTGGTAAATATCATGGTGAGACTGCTGGCACATTAGGTATTTTCTATAAGACTTTTGACCGTGTGGTTATGGATACTTCTTCCATAATGGGGAATGATGATACGATATTTGGTATGGGTGTTTCTGTTGCATTTGATAAATCTGTATTGGATACTATGAGCAAATTCTAAAAGGCAAAAAAGATTAGGGAGCAGGATGAAGTGAACGCAGCTTTGGTTGAGCGTCTTGAAACACAGGATAAACAAATTGCGAAACTGATGGCTGAAGTAGCTGAAATGAAGAAGAATAAATAAAGACTAAACTAAAAAAAGAAAGAGCATGGCTTAATGTCATGCTCTTTTTTGTTTGTCATTTTTTAATGTCTTGGCTCAATACCGGGATGCCATCCTTGGTACATGCGTTCTTCTGCTAATTGCATTTCGGTTTTTTTGTTATCATTTTTTTCACGCCAGCGTACTCTCATAGGTTTCACTTTATCATTCATAATTTTGTTTGCAATTGTACCGCATTTCATATTATTATTTGCTGTATGTGTTGCCTGTGCACTGCGTACATTTGCTGAATTATAGTTTTTTACTTTGCTGTTTGGATTTTTCCTTGTGTGTTTGTCTGCAAAGATTTTTATAGTCTCTTCTGACTTTTTGACGCCGATTACTTTGAAGTGATTTTCGCTGTCATTGATTCGTTCAACTTCATAAACAGAGACTTTTCCATCTATAATATCGTCGTTTAATTTTACAGCTTTTACGCTTGTGCCTTCTCCATCTATGATATAGTAGATGTTTCCCTTGAAGGGACATGCTTCTAATTTTTTGATGGGCATAACACCTTCTATGCGGTCATTTCTTGTCAGTGTCTTTGGAAGTTCTTCGGAGAAGAGGATTGTTTCTGGCGGAAGTTTTCCTACACTATCCAATGTTTTTTTAATGCCTTCCAGTTCCCGTTTTTCTTGGTTGATTTTTCCGTACAGAACTCTGGACTCTTCAATTTCTTTTTCATGTCCTTGGATTTGTTCTTGTAACATCATATCCATTTCTTCGCCGTGATTGATTTGAACATCTTTCCTGAGTTCGTCAAATTCTGCCCAGCATCTGTTTGCTTCATTTTTCAGATTACGAAGGTTTGCTGTATAAGCAAGATATTCTTCTCTGGCATTCGGGCTTTTACTGTTAAGCATTTCTTTGTCTTTAGCTAATTCGTTGCGATATTTTTCATTGGCACGGTCATACCTTTTTTTCAATATACTGTATCGGTTTTCTGTAATCTTATCAAGGATTTCTCTGCGAAGTCTTCCTTCATCAATGGTCTTGCTTTTCATAGTGCGGTATTCTTCCGTATCCGCTTTGATTTTTGCTTCCAGTGTTTCTTTCTTTTCACCAAGATAATCAACAACATCATCGGCAGTAACAATATGTGGGCTGTTGATGATTTCCTGTTTTTCTTTTTCGTCTCGTTCAATCTGAACGGCTTCATTATATTTGATTCTGTCCTGTTGGATTCTTCGGGCTGCTTGTCTGACTACAAGGTCTCTGGCATACATTTCTATTACACGGTCGGCATGGCTCATTTCTTCAATTGGAGTATTGTATTCACCACGTTCGATTTGCTCTATTTTTTCACGGATGCGTTCTTTCATTTCTGGGCTTCGGTAAAGACCATCAATTTTAGGAGCAGCTTTTCTGTCTAATAAGTCTGCCGATTCATGGTCACCTTTTTCCCGTAATATGCGTTGCTGTTCTTCCAATGTTTTAGAAGATACCTGTTCGTTAAATCCATTTTCCTTTAGTTTTTCGTTAACGATATCTTCCCAGATTTGTCTTACTTCATAAGTGAATTCTTTCGTGCTGTATTTTCGTTCTGTTTTGTATCCGCCACATTTTTCTCCGTCATCTGTAGTAGAATAGCGTTTAAAAAATTCTTCAGGTGTTTCTAATGGTCTGTCCTTTTCCAGAATCCTTTCATTGAACATCAGATGTGCATGGATGTTGTAATGGTCTTTCTCAAAAAGGGCAGGTTTTTTATGTATGGCATAACTCCATACATGATTGTCTGCTATTCCTGTTCGACGCATAAGTTCTTCTACACATTCGATATTGGCATCAAGGGAAAGTTCTTCCTGAAGACCAAGTTCCAGTTCACGGAAGGCACGACCGTTTGCTCTTCTGTTGGATTCAGCTTCTTTCCAAAATTTAGCCGGGCTTTCATCAGCCCATTTAGGAAGGTTACCGCTGGCTTTATACTGAAGGTCTTCACCTTTGTTTCGGATATGGGCGTATGTGCCTTCACGGGATATATATTTGTAATGTTTGGCTGTGTCAATTTTGACACCGTCACGGGTTACACTGTGTGGTTTGTTGGTAAGGTGATAGGTTGCCATTATGGTTTCTCCTTTCGCCATAGAGGGCGGTATTATGATAATAGGTAGTTTAATATTCGTTGAATAAGAATCTTATTATTTTGGTTTATAAGTTAATTATACAATATTTTTATGATTTAATAAAGTATTGTTTTAGTTTTTAAAATTGTGCCGAAGGCATACAGCGAAGCTGTCACTTTAGTGATATGTTTTCCCTTGAAGCGGAGCGGAAAGGGCGAACGACATTTCTCAAAGAGAAATGTGTAAGTTCGCATTCCCGATTTCCCTCGGACTTGCGAATACGCAAATGGAAAAAATGTATGTTTCAAAATCGTTTGCGAATACGCAAGTGCTTTTTTAGGTGCATTTGCGAAAACGCAACCGATGATTTTTTGTGTTTTTGATGATGCGGTGGAAAGTTCTGTTGGATGAGAAAAGCAGTTTGATAAGGAAGTGCTGATTTTGTTTTTGACGGTGTATTGGGTGTGATTTAAGGGGGAAGGTTGTGTCGAAATTTGATGACGTCTGTGGCGGTTTTAGTGTGTATGGCGGGGCTGTTTTGCTATGGTATGTTGTGATGGTGGGTGAATATTTTTGTGGTGGTGTTCCCTTGTTTCGGATGATGCCCTTGTGGCAATGGGCTTGTGTCTGAATTTTCAGAAAAATTGTTATGTTGGGGACTGCGGATGATTTTTTTGTTTCACGTGAAACTATATTGAAATGGTATGGATTCTTTTTTTTGGTGTTATGGGTGGTTAAAAATTTTTGTGTGGTAGAAAAATATTTTTGAAAAATGTTGGGGGGAGTGCGGTAAAAAATTTTGAGTGATGAGGAAAAATTTTTTCGCTGTGTTTGGGAAATTTTTTTGCCTTGTGCGGAACAGGTTGCGTTTTTTTTGTGTGTTAGGGGAAGGATTTTTATATTTATTTTTGATTGTGGATTGTTGTTGGGGGTGTTGGTATTTTTGTGCCGATGGGAAAATATTTTTATGGATTTGTGTTCCTGTGTGAAATGATTTTTTAGATTTTGATGGAAATGTTTTTTCTTTTTTTTTGGTTGGTGTACATTGTATATTGCAGAATTTTTTAGTCAGAAGGGAAAGTTTTGTTTTAAATTGATGGACGGTGTTTGATGAAAAAAATATTGTAAGGCATGGTGTGATAGTAAAAATTTTTAGTTGTTTTGCAGGGATGGGTTGTAATTTTTTATGTGGTCGTGTCAACTTGTTTGACAGAAATGGCAGATTTTTTTTAGAAATTCAGATGGGTTGTTTTATATTTTTTTTGGAAAAGGAGTTTATAAAAATGGTTGTATTGTTTTGTGAAGGATGGTGGCTTTTTTATATAGATGGGTTTAAAGTGTTGTGTATTTTTTTATGTGGTTTTGTTGGCAGATGGAGATTTTTCTTTTGGGATTTTTATAAATTTCTTCTATTGTAATTATGTTGTGGATGGAATATGTTCGTGCGTAGTTTTATCTGCATGGATAAATTTATGATGATATGGATTGGTGTACCTGTCGGGATAGTAATCAGAATGGATAATGTTTTTATGAAAAATGAAAGATAATTTTGATAGAAGAGGTTCAAATGGAATTGGTTATTTTTAAATGGATAAAAATATCAGATGGAAAAAGTTTGTAGGGATAAATGCGCTGCTGATGGATAAGAAAATCAATGGGTGGATGTATCAGAGGGTACAGGTTTGGAAAAGAGGAAAGTGTGTTTTGATAAAATTTTTTTCTGTTGTCCGAAGGAGTAGGTTATTTTGATATGGATAAAAATGGATAGAAAATTTTGTAGTGGTTGATGTGTCGGTAATGGATAAGAAAAATATTGATGTATGTGTATTGCAACATATGGGTGCATTTATTTTTAAACAGGTATGTTAGTGTTTGGATTCAGATATGAATGTATTGTTTTTTGTTGTCGGTCAGATTTTTATGTCTTTGTTTTGTTGTTTTCGGTACGATGGATTTGTTTTGCCTGAATCCAAAGATTTATATGGAAAGGATAAATAATCGGGCGGTACTTTGTCTGTTTGATTATTTTTTCGGGTGTCTGGATATCTGTTCCTTCTGTTACTTTATCTTATTGATTTATTTTTCTTGTATGGATACTTGTTCCTTCTGATTTTTGTCATACAGGAAATATTATGTTGGTCTGACGATTGTTTTTTTGTCTGTCAGGATTTTTATATCTATGTTTTGTTGTTTTCGGTACGACGGATTTGTTTGACCTGAATCCAAAACTTTATATAAAAAGGATAAATAATCGGGCGGTACTTTGTCCGTTCGGTTATTTTTTCGGGTATCTGGATACCTGTTCTTTCTGTCACTTTGTCTTATTGATTTGTTTGTCTTGTATGGATACCTGTTCTTTCTGACTTTTGTGCGTGGAGGAAATATTGTGTTGGTTTGATGGGATATTTTTATCAGAACATCATGGGATAGTATGTAAGTGGAAAGATAAATAAAGAGGGGGGTGGGTATATCCATTGAGGGATAAGTGTATGCGTAGAAGGAAAGAATCGTCATGATTTCAGGGTTGATTTTTCTTGTATGGATAAATTTTTCTTTTTGATGTGTGTTTATGTATGGAACATTTTTTTGTTGTCAGTATGGTTTGGAATTTTATTTTAGGTTCAGTTTGATTGGAAAATATTTTTATGGTTTGGTGTTCCATAAAGAAAATTTTTTTATGAGGAGGACAAGCTGCACTTGGATAAAAAGGCTTTGCGAAGCAAAGGCTTCCTGCTTGTCCGACTTTGTTTTTTTTGATATAGGACGGAACGTGTTTCCGTCAGTGATGTTATATTTTTTTTGATTGGAATGGAAAGACGGATACAGTATGTTGAGTTTTTTTTTTCTGATTTGGAAATGAGAAGGTCAGGTTTGAGCTAATGGAATTTTCATTTTGTTTTTAAAAATATTTTTATAAAATACTTTCCCTTCTTATTGATATTATAAATAAAGTATGTTATAATTCTTCTGTGGACTAGCCATGTTAAATTTAGAGGGAGGAGGCTGTTGTTATAAAAAAAGTTAAGAGAGCTGTTGGAACAATGGTTAGTCGTTAGTTCTCGAAGCAACAGCATTCTCTAATTTAAGAGAAGGAGGTATTTGAGCATGACCGAAGTGCCTGAAAGGAAGTATACGCCCGAAGGTAAGGCACGAGACGCTTTTGATGGCGGGTTAGCTGCTGGTCGGTATCAGGGACTGATAGAGCAGACGGCGTTCCAGCGGGACAAAGCCCTGAAACGGGAAAAGTTTTACTGGGGCATCATCTTTGCGCTGGTTGTGGCAATGGTATATGTTTCATTGTCTGCGAACTATCGTGTATACCCTGTTCGGATTGATAATGCGACAGGTCGTATTGAAGCAGGCAGTGAGTTGAAAGCTATGGCATATTCACCACGGGAAGCGGAGATAAAGTATTTTCTGTCAGAGTTTATCCGTAATATCCGTACAGTAGGTAAAGACCCTGTTGTGTTCCGTCAGAACTGGGAAAAGGCACAGCATTTTGTAACTCCTGAAGCAGGGACGAAATTGTCCGAACTGGTAAGACGGGAAGAGTTTTTCGACAGAGTGGGTAAAGTGACCTGCCAGCCCGAAATTAAGTTTGTTGAGGCGCAGCCGGGTATGAAGAACACATATCAGGTTCGCTGGACAGAACTTTCATTCTTTGAGGCTGGTCAGATGGACAGGTCAACGATAAATTATATCGGTCTGTTCACGATTGATGTAAAACCCCAGAGTAAAGAAGAAGAACTTCGGATTAACCCGCTGGGTATCATGATTGTTGATTTGACATACAGTAAAGAAAGCGTAGAGTGAGGTGCGAAGGGTGAAACAGTTAAGTAAGGTTTTAATTGTCAGCGTCCTTTGTTCCTTGATGGTTGGTGGAACAGCAGGGGCGCAGAAAGCGGTTTATGTCTCTGGTGACAGTGAACAGGTTGGCGCTCGGATTACATATGATTATCTGACTGACAGCATGTTCCATGTCAATACAAAGGTAGGGTACGTAACAGACATTGAGATGAAGGCTGGCGAGCGGATTACCTATATCGCTGGCGGTGACACGGCAAGGTGGTTAATCGATAAGGCTACCGTTTCCAATACCGAACATGTTTATATCAAACCGATGGAAAAGAATATTACGACCAATATCATTATCAACACGAACCTGCATTCTTATCGGTTGGAAGTGACCAGCTGTGACAGTTATGACCCTCTGATAACTTTTAAGTTTGAAGACCGCAACAGTGGTAACGGGATTGTGATTCCGGGACGGAAAAAATCTGATTTCAGGGTTTCTGCACAGAATCTGAATTACCAGTACAGGATTAAGGCAAAGACAAAAGCAGATATTTCGCTGATGCCTTCCGAAATCTTTGATGACGGGACGAAGACCTATATCCGTATTCCGAAATCCAATAAATATGATTTACCTGTAATTTATAACATCGACCCATGGGACAGCAAGACGTTGAGCATGGTGAACTACCGTTCACAGGGCGATTACTTTATCGTTGACCGTGTCATGGAACATGGACGGTTGTTCTATCATCAGAAGTTCTATGTGGACTTCTTTAATGAAGCGATTGAGAAAGTAAAAGCAAAAGAGTTCCCTGCCAACCGTGGACACCGTGGAATGTTGGGAAGGTTGCGGGAAGCATTGGAAGAAGAAGCGGAAGATATCCGTTATGATATTGCAGATATTATAGGGGATGATTCTGAAGACAGAAAGAATTCATACCGTGTAAATGAGAATATGGCTCCGGCAGACCCACAATATAATAAGGAAGAAATGTCGGAAAAAGAACGTATTCAGCATGAAGCAGAACTTCGCCGTGAGGCAGAACGGGCAGAAGACATCCGTCAGGCACGGGAAGCGAAACTTCAGGAGAAACAGCGTCTGGCAGAACAGCGTGCGATGAAGAAAGAAGCCGAACGGCAGGCAAAGCTGCAGAAAGAAGCGGAACAGCGCCGTCAGGCGGAACTGCGTAAAGCACAGTTACAGCGTGAGCAGGCATTGGAAGCCCAGCGTGCACGTGAAGCGGAACAGGCAAGACTGCAGGCGGAAGCCCGTCAGCAGGAAGAATCCCGTTTACGCCAAATGGAAGCAGAACGCAGGAAACTGGAAGCAGAACGTATAAAACGGGAAGAAGCCCAGAAACGGGAAGACGCACGGATTGTTGCCGAAGCGCAGCGCCTGCAGGCAGAACGGGAACGTTTGGCACAGCTGGAAGCCCATAAACGGGAGCAGGATGAGGCACGTAAGATGCTTCAGATGGCAAAGGATATGGAACGCATCCGCAAGGTAGCTATGCAGGAAGAGAAACGGAAAGATGCCCAGATTCGCAGTGAAGCATATGAGGCACAGCGTCCGATTCGTGAAGCCGAACAGGCAAAGGAAAACAGTATCGTGGAAGCACAGCGTGCCCGTCATGCTGCGAAATTAGCGTCTATGGAAGAAAGGGGTGAATAACATGGCTTTTAACTTCAGCAATCCGTTCAAGAAGAAGAACGAGATGCCTGACGAAGAAGAACGTCGCCAGCGCATGGATGAAGAACAGATTGGCGTTGACAGCAAAAACCCCTTTGAAGGTGATATTTCATTTGATGAAAAAGATACCCGTGAAGGTCCCCGCCTGAACAGGAAATATGTTATGCTGGTCGCCGCAGCGGTTGTGATGATTGGTGTTGGTTCGGTATTGTCGAACGTACTGTTCCCCGATGCGCCTCCTTCTGAACAGGCACAAAGACCGTTATCCACCAATGCAAAGAATGAAGAGGCTTCGCTGGCAAAGATTCCTTCCAATTATGCCGATTTGGCAAAATATGAGGATGACAAGGCACGGAAACGTGCCGAGGAAGAACTGCAGCGTAAGAAGGAAGAAGATGCACAGCGGGAAGCGAAACAGCGTGCGGAAGAGCAGAGACTGCGTGCGGAACAGCGTGCCCAGAACGTCCAGCGTCCCAGCGCCGATGTTTCCCTGCCACGGGTGAATACATCTCCACGTACCGACAATAATGGCGGTATCAGCAGGTCTGAACAGAAGGCGTATTCCAGTAATGTGGGTTTCAATATTGGAAGCGGTGGTTCTAACGGTGGTGGAGGCATTACCAGTTATGTGCTGGGTTCTTCTGGCAATGTAGATATGGGTGAAGCCCATGTGATTCATGCAGGCACGGTTATTCCTGCCACATTGTTGTCTGGTGTGACCAGTGACGGTTCTAACAATGATGTGATTGCGCAGGTACGGCAGGATGTATATGATTCCCTGACTGGTCGTCATTTATTGATTCCGCAGGGAAGCAGGCTTGTCGGTGTACGCAGCGGTGTATCCAACCGCCGTATGGAGATTGCGTTCCTGCGTTTGATTCTGCCTGATGGGACAAGCGTGGAACTGCCGAAACAGCAGGCTGTGGATAAGAGCGGATACGGTGGTGTGAAGGATAGGTATGATACTCACAGCAAAACCTTCTTCCGTTCTGCGATTATCAGCGGTGTGATGAGTTATCTGGCGGATGAAGTTGACTCCCATGCTGGCAGGGACAGTTATACTAATGAGGAATCAGGCAATTCCTATAAGACAGCCCTGAATGATACGGTAGGCAAGATTACCGATAAGATTATGGAACGGTCTGACCGTGATGCGGACAGAAACCCGACTGTTACGATTCGTCCGGGCTTCCAGTTCAACGTATTTATCAATCAGGATTTGACAGCTTACGAATATATCAGGTAAGCAAAGTTGAGGTAGACTAATGGGTATGTTGCGAGTATTTGTATTCTTTATCTGCATTTTTGCAGGTTTCTGGACGGCTACGCAGAGTCTGGCAGAAAAAGTTCACTATGATGCTTTGCTGGGAGCACCCAGTATGGTATCGGAAGGCGTTCCGTATTATTTTCCTTGGCGGTATATCGGCTGGTGGGTAAAGTTTCATAACGTGATACCGAACCTGTTCCAGCAGACATATGTCTGGATATTTGCGGGTTTTCTGTTCGGCTTTGTCTTGGTGTTCCTGACCATGAAGAAGAAGACATCGACAAACTACGGTTCTGCCCGTTGGGCGGAATATGATGACCTTCTGAAGATGGAAGTCATTTCTGCTCACGGTGTGGTAATCGGATTGTATGATGCTCCGTGGAAACGTGGATTTACCAAGATTTACCGCTGGCTGGAGACGTTGCAGAACACGAAGGTAAAGTATGCGGAACTGGATTTTGAGAACAGGCAGGCAAAGAAGCGTGATAAGATGCTTGACAAGCTGGCTGAAATCGAGAACAAGATGGATGCTTCTGTCGGCAGGGAATTACAGGAACTCCGCAAGGAGAAGCAACAGCTGATGGATGTGCTGGGCAAGCCTGCCAAATATGACCCGAAATCCAATCCTGTAACAGTATTCCCGTTTGTATGGTTTTATAAAAAGGTTGGCAAACTGTACAATGCCATGTCCCATTTCTATCTGCGGGACAACAGCAACAAACATATGGCGGTCATCGCACCGACCCGTTCTGGTAAGGGTGTCGGTCTGATTATCCCGACATTGTTGGGAAGCTGGAATGCCAGTTGTATCGTGAATGATATTAAACGTGAGAACTGGGAAGTAACGGCAGGATACAGGAAACGCATGGGTCAGGTTTGTATCAAGTTTGAACCGACCAAATCTGATGGCACGACTGCCCGTTGGAATCCGATGGATGAGATTCCTGTGGGTACGTCTAATGAATTGATGATGGCACAGAACATTGCCCATACGCTGGCTGACTATGAAGGTAAAGGCAAGCTTGACCATTGGGGGAGCAACGCCGAAGTTGTCATCTTGACTGTTATGCTTCATATGTCTTACGCATATTATGCGGACAGGGAAAATTATCCGATGAAACCGAACCTGTCAACATTGGCTAACTTCCTGAAAGCCAATATGATAGAAGAGGAAAAGAAGGATGATGCTGGCAATGTGGTGATGGATGAGAACAACCAGCCGATTCTGGTAGTAAGACCGAAAGGTTTTATTGAATCCCTGCAGGTGATGATGGGGTTTGCCCATGTGCCTGACAAAGGTATTAAGATTGAACGCTGGGATAGTAAACGTAAATGCATGGTGGCGGGCAAGTATGATGAGACACGGAAGATGATGGTGGAAGAACCGTTTACGCCGAATGATTTGCATCGTATATATTATATGTACAAAGATATCATCCGTGTTGCTCCGAATACCCATCCGCTGGTATACAAGAATTTTATGGAAATCGTGGCGAAGCCTGAAGGCGAATGCGGTTCTATCATTTCGACCGCCAACACGGCGTTGAAGGAATATCTTGACCCCGTTCTGGCGACAAATACATCGGTCAGTGACTTCTGTATTGATGATATAATGAATTATGATAAGCCTGTAAGTCTGTATTTGGTTACACCGCCTTCTGACTTGTTGCGTTTGTCACCGATATTCCGTTTGTTCTTTGAGATGATGATTCAGCACCATGCAGCTGACATGGGTTTCAAAAATGCGAGACCTGTGGACTTGTATAAGCATAAATGCCTGCTTCTGATGGACGAATTTTCGTCCCTTGGGAATCTGGCAACATTTGCAAGTACCATGTCATACATCGCAGGCTACGGTCTGAAGGTGTTCCTGATTATTCAGGGCAAACCGCAGATGGATAAGATTTACGGCAAGGACAATGATATTTTCCTGAACTGCCATATGCAGATATTCTACGGTCCTAACGAAACGGAGACAGCACGGTATGCTGCCGACCAGTTGGGTGACCAGACCATCGTGGCGGAAGACCCGTTCCAAGGGTTCTTCTCCAAGCAGCAGCGTACCAAGAAAGAGATGGCACGTAAGCTGATGACGATGGATGAGTTGAAGCAGTTGGGCGATAAGGAAATCATCCTTGCGTCAGGAAATCCTCCTCTGCTGACATGGAAGGTAAAATATTATGAGGACAAGTATTTCACGAGCAAGTTAGTTCCTGCTCCTGTGGTAAGCGACATTATCCGTATGAAGAACGGTGAGCCGTATTACCCGTACGGGGCGTGGGTAGACAGGGTCATTGAAGCCCGCAAGGCAAACAAGAAGACCCCGATGCCTGAAATGTTCAATGTGGAACTGAACTGGGATGTGGCAGATAAGCCGGGTTCGCCGAAACACTTTGAGACGGACAAGCCTGATTTTTCAAGCGTGCAGGCGCCCGACTTTGAAAGCATCAAGGGTATGGTTTCGGAACATTTGGAAAACTTGAACAAAAGTAGTGGAAGCAAGTGGTCATAAGTAGAACAGGCAGGTGAACAGGTAAATGAACTTTGCAGAAAAATACAGACAGAAGGTTGCAAAGTCCACACGGGAGTTTCTTAAAAGGTCTTCAAAGAATAAGGAAGAACTCGCCAAGTTGGAAGCGGAAGAACGCAGGAAACGTGCCGAATGGGAAAAACGTAAGAATGCTATCAACGAGCAGATGACGGGATGCGAGGAGGAACTGGTAGGAAACTTCGGCAGTCTGGTAATGGCTTCGGGGTTTGCGGACGAATACCGTGAGGACTTCGAGTTGTTATCGGGTATCCTTCATTATGCTATGGCGCAGATGAAGGAAAATCCTGAAATGGAAAGCATCTTCCGTGCTTCTTCCCGCAAGAAGAAAAAAGCAAAGGCAGATGCGGAAAACGTGAGCAAGATTGAGGGTGTCGAAGTGGTTGAGGCGGACAGACCGCCTGAATTGGAAGCGGAATCTTGAGAGGTAGACAGGTATGCAGCAGGCATCGTATAGTTCGATGAACGCCCGTCTGGATGCGTTCGTCGGAAATGACATGAAGGTTTTGATGAACCGTCCTGATATTACGGAATTGTACATAAACGATGACGGGTATGTATGGTATGAAAGTTATCTGGATGGGAAGGTCAAGACATCAGTAAAGTTTGAGCCGTCCAAGGCGAAGGCATTTATTGAGATGATTGCTGGTGATTCTGGCAAGGTTGTCAACGATGATGTGTGTTCCCTGTCAACGGAAATCGTCGGTTACGGTTACCGCTTTCAGGGGGAACTTCCCCCGCTGGTCCGCAATCCGCAGTTCAACATCCGTAAAAAAGCAACAAAAATTTTTACTTTTGCCGATTATGTAGAATCAGGGACGATGTCACAGAGTTATCGTGATTATTTGGAAGATGCTATCAGGGTTCGCAAGAACATACTGGTAGTAGGCGGTACGGGTACTGGCAAGACCACGTTCTTGAATGCGGTCTTGGAAGCAATATCCCGTATCAGCCCACAGCACCGTATTATCAGTCTGGAAGACCTGCCCGAACTGCAGTGCCCGTCGGATGATTATTCGCCGATGTTTACGAAGCAGGATACGGGCAAATCGGGTGTCAAGTTTGACATGACCCGTCTTCTGATGGATTGTATGCGGAGAAGCCCAGACCGCATTATCGTAGGTGAGGTTCGTGATGGATGTAGTTATACCATGCTGAAGGCATGGAATACGGGTCATCCGGGCGGGGCTTGCACGGTACATGCGGATACGGCGGAATCAGGTCTTCTGCGTATTGAGTCTCTTGCTTTGGAAGCTCCTGATGCGCCACGTAACATTACGGTGTTGCGTAAGCTGATTGGGCAGGCGATTGATGTGGTCGTTTCTATTGAGCATGTCAGGTTTGCCGACGGGACAAAGGGACGCCGTATCAAAGATGTGGTGGAAGTCAAGTCTTATAATGATTCCACAAATTCTTATGAGATGCGTAAGGTATTCGGCAAGGTAAATGATATGGCAGAGAATTCCTCTGCCGTGAACCAAAAAGTTGATGAGATTATTAAGTAGTAACAGAAGGGAGTAAAAGGTATATGGCTGTAAAGAAAGAAAAACGTGGCAGGCTTGGGTTTGCCTTGTATATGGCAGCTGTATTCTTCCTGATTCTGTGTATTGTACCGCAAGGCGCATATGCTACGCAGACGGTAGGCTTGACTGGATATTTTGCCACTTTGACTAAAGGAGGCTCATTGGCGTCTGCACAGGTCTGGTTAGGGCAGAACGTATTCCCTTGGTCGGAATATTTTAATGCGTTGGCAAAAACATTGACAGGACCTACTGCGATAACGGTTGGTATTATAACATTGGCTATCACTTCATTTATGCTGATGACTGGCGCAGGCGGTCAAGCCATGCAGAAATATATTATCGTTATTTTTGCTGTCAGCACGATGCTGTTTTTGCCTACGTTTATCGGGTGGATGCAGTTTGCGGCTGGTGGTGCGACGATAGATGATGTGATGGGTATTGTACATACAGTTTCGGGAACGATTCCCTGATTAAGGGTGTACAGTGTACAGGTGATGCAGTATGTTTACAGGCAGAAAACGGAAGGTACGGTTGGCGGTTATGTTGTTTGTCCTTCTTGTCCTGTGTTTGGCAGTGACAGGTATTGGCTTTGCCGAAAGCGTGGGATTTGAAACATTGGATGCCAGTGGTTCTGATTACCATGTGACGGTAGGGAATGGTCAGTTTCCGTGGACAAAGATGTTGAACACACTGGCTAAACAACTGACTGGACCTTTGCCGATGACGTTAGGTATTCTTGGACTGGCGGCAGCGGCGATTGCCATGTTTACTGGCAATGGCGGTGGTGGCACGCAGAAGTTCATCATGCTGATTTTTGCGGTTTCCACCTGCCTGTTTGCCCCTACCTTTATCAACTGGATTAAATCTTCTGCAGGTGGGGTTACAGTTCAGGATGTGGTCGATACAGCAGATATTGCTGTAAAAATAATTAATTTGCCGTAAGGCAGAAGGAGTAGATAATATGTTTAAAGCAGAATCTTTGAAAGCAGTTGACATGAAGAAAGTAGTAATTTTATTGGCTGTGCTGGCATTCGTACTTGTTTTGATTCATAATGGCGTAACTTTTGCTGAAAGCATGGGCTTTTCCAGTGCTGGTTCTCAGATGGGCGACTTGGGCGACAAGGAATTCCCGTGGACAAAGATGCTGAATACGCTGGCTAAACAGCTGACAGGTCCTCTGCCGATGACACTGGGTATTCTGGGTCTGGCGGCAGCGGCGATTGCTATGTTCACTGGCAACGGCGGTGGCGGTACACAGAAGTTCATCATGCTGATTTTCGCAGTTTCCACCTGTCTGTTTGCTCCTACTTTCATCAGCTGGATTAAATCTTCTGCTGGCGGTGCTACCATCAATGATGTGGTTACTGTCGCAGACACTACGGTTGAAGTTGTCAAGAGCGGAGTGATGCTGCCGTGAGTGAAGGAAAACAGACAGCTTGGGCTTTACCGGTACACAGGTCTTTGATTAAGCCTGTGTACTGGATGGGCGTCCCCCGTGGTCTGTTGGTTATGGAGTTTTTCTTCATGGTCTTGGGAGCGATTCTTTTAAAGACCTTTTTGATTATTCCGTTGATTATCGTAGTGCACCTGTTTTTCCAGCATGTCGGGGAAACGGATTCAGTCTTTTATAAAGTACTGATTCGTGCACTGCGACACAACGGGTTTTATGGGAATTGACAGATGGGGACGCTACGCAGTAAAACAAAGAGAGGGGTGCAGGCTTAATGACATATGAAGAGTTACTGCCCTATATAGCGATTGTTTTGTTCGTTGTCGTACTGGCTGCTGGTCTTATAAAATGGTGGCAGGGCAGGAAGAACGGACAGGATAAGGAGTGGGCAGGTTATACCCACAAAGTCGGAGGCTTTCAGGAAGAAAAGAAGGTCGGGTATCTTTTGAACTGGCTGGAAGTTGACCCTGTAGGCAAATATGTCCTTTGCAAAGACGGCTCGATTATGTCTACCATGTCGTTCCGTGGTCCTGATATGGACAGTTCGACAAAAGAAGAGCTGGTCATCTATATGGCTCGGTTGAACAGTATCATCCGTTCCCTGAATACAGGATTTTCGTTATATTTTGATGCCCAGCGCCATTATGCTGATGATTATAACGGAAGCAAGGTAAGTGTTCCGCTGGTGCAGATGATGGACGACGAACGGAAGGAATATTATGAGTCTTCCAGCCATTATGAGACGAGTTTCTATCTGACGATATGTCAGGAGAAGATGAGCACGGCAAAAGCACGGTTCTTGGATGCTATGTACGAGAAACCGGAAGAAGATAAGAATGTAAATTCCAAGGACAAGGATATCGAACTGTATCATGATTTTATCCGTAAGTTCTTGGAAGTTCGCAACCAGATTTGTAGTATGATGGAGAAGGTTATGCCTGAAATCCATATTCTGGATGAGGATGAGATGGTTACCTATCTGCATAACTGTGTGTCTCCTGAACGGCATTTCCTGAAAGCTGACCATAACCTGTTCCTGAGTGATTATGTGTTTGACGGGACTGGCGTGGTTGGCGGCAGTGAGATGCGTGTCGGTGACAAATATTCTATGATTGTTACCGTATTAAGCATATTCCCGCCTGAAAGCGCACCGGGGTTCTTGGATTCCCTGAACCGCCTGAATATTGAATACCGCTGGGTATCCCGTTTTATCTGTATGGGCAAGAACGATGCAGATAAGGAACTGGCGCAGATTGAGAAGAATTATAACCAGACGGTTATTGGTTTTGTATCGATGATTCGTGAAGCGATTACCAAAGAGCAGAACACGAGCGAGATTGACCAGAACGCTCTGGATAATGCGAACGATGCTGCTACGGCGAGGAAAGAACTGAATGATGACTCTGTTGCGTACGGGTATTACACCACGACGATTCAGGTCATGGATGTGGATAAGAAGAGATGTAAGGAAAAGGCGGACGCAATCCGTGAACTGTTGCAGCAACGTGGGTTCAGTGCACAGATTGAAGGGATGAACAATATTGAGGCTTGGTGGGGTTCACTGCCGGGTCATTATCGTGCGAATATCCGCAGGAATTTGGTACATTCCCTTTGCTTCTGCCATTTCTTGCCATTGACGGCTATCTGGCCGGGCGATGCAAGAAATAAGCATTTGAATGGACCTGCATTGTTATATACAGATACACAGGGCTTCACCCCTTTTCGATTCAACCTCCACGTCGGTGACGTAGGGCATACGATGGTTGTAGGTCCTACGGGCGCAGGTAAATCTGTATTGTTGAATATGTTGGAAGCACATTTCCTGAAGTATAAGGACAGCAATGTATTTATCTTTGATAAGGCAGCGTCGTCCCGTGCGCTGACCATGGCGGTGGGAGGTAATTTCTATAATTTGGCGGCTGAGACGGACGGGCAGTTGAGCTTCCAGCCGTTGGTCAACGTTGACAGTGATAATGAGATGCGTTGGGCGCAGTCATGGATACTGAATTTCCTGCGGTCGAAGGAGACAAAGGATTTTAATATCGGTCCGAAAGAAGAGGATTTGGTATGGAAGGCATTGTTATCCTTGCGGACATTTGAACCGCAGTACCGTACTATCAGTACCTATTCGGGGCTGGTACAGAACGAGGATATCCGTATGGCTCTGATGCCTCTGACGATGGCTGGCGCATATGGGAAGCTGTTTGACAATGACCATGATGTCAGCGGTAAGGGACGCTGGCAGGTATATGAGATGGAAACATTGATGAACCTGCCAGAAGCTGTTCCCCTGACGCTGGATTACTTGTTCCATCGTATTGAACAACAGATTTCTAAAGCAAAAGGTCCTTCCATTATTGTGATGGACGAATGTTGGCTGTTCATGGACAACCCGATTTTTGCGGCGAAACTGAAAGAATATTTGAAAGATATGCGTAAGAAGAACACTTCTATCATCATTGCTACGCAGAACCTTTCAGATATCGTCCGTTCTGCCACATTGATTGACGTTGTAAAAGAACAGTGCAAGAGCAAGATTTTCCTTCCAAACTCACAGGCATTGTCTGGGACGGCGTATGACTTGTACAGGGAGTTCAACCTGAACGACCAGCAGATTCGGCTGATTCAGGGTGCGATGCCCAAACAGGACTATTATTATTCGTCAGAACTTGGCAACAGGCTTCTGCGTCTTGCGTTGCGGGATTCGGAACTGGCGTTTGTTACGGCGACAAGTAAGAACGACCAGGCGAAAATCGATGAGATTTTGAGCGAGAACCCTGATATCTTGGAAGGTAACAGGAACAAGTTCATCAAGCTGTGGTTTGAGTTCAAAGGCATGGCTGGTGAATGGGAAAAATATTTCAGGCAATACGTGCCGAAGAATGTGGTATAATTAGAAGAGGGGCTGAATAAAATGGATAATGTAAGCATTGAGACGGTAGACAGGGAAACGATTCCCTCTTTGCGTGAGATTACTGCGGAAGAGTCGCAGGCGTTGATGGCACAGGGGGCTGTTTGTCCTGAAATGGTTTTCAATTCTTATGACGAGATGGCTGCATCCGTTGCGTCTATGACAGAACTGGGAATTTTGGCTTGGAAAGAGGAAGGCATCATTTTCAAGTTTAAGGGCGAAGCCCCTGAAAATGATGTGACGAATCGGTTACAGTCAAAAGTACAGGAAGCCGAGGAACGGCTGAAGAAGTATGTAGAGGAACATTCCGTGCGTACATTCTTGGCAAAGAACATCGGATGCAAGAAATGCGGTTCACAATTAGCCCGTGAGTTCCTTAAAGATGACACCTGCCCGTTGTGCGGGAATGATTTGCGTAGCCAGAGCACGATTGAGGCGGAACAGAAGTTGAGGGAATTAAGGGATAAGGCGGTGCATGATTTTGAACAGCAGAAAGTACTTGACCGTGTCCAGTTTGGTGAAATCCACTTGGCAATCTATCAGTAAAATTTTGTTTATAATCGCATTGGTGTGCTTCTGCCAGCCCGTCAGGGCGGCAGTGGTCACCAGTGATTATGGATGGCGTATCCATCCCATTTTTGGTGGACAAAGGTTTCATACGGGAGTTGATATCGGATACGGGTACGGTGAACCGATAGGTGCGTTTGAGGACGGGGTGGTTACTTATGCCGCTTGGTTGGGCGGTTACGGGAACTGTGTTGTCGTCAAGCATACCCCTACGGATTATACGCTGTATGGTCATCTTTCAAGGATTGAGGTATCTCCGGGCGATGTGGTAGAGCAGGGCAATATGATAGGTAATGTCGGTGCGACAGGCAATGCCACGGGACCTCATCTGCATTTTGAATGGTGGCATAACGGGGAATATACAGACCCGATGCCCCTGTTACAGGGTTCAAGCATTGAACTGGCTTCTGCTGTCATGTCAGGCATGTATGTCGGGGCAGTAGATGCGTTAACTGATGCAGAACCTGAAATGAAGGATACAGGTATTATCAATGCGTTGGTTAAATCCGAACCCGAAAAACCCAAGGATGACGGTTCTGTGAAGGTCATGGCAGATGCCAGACCGAAGAAGAAACGCATCAGGGAACGGGAGATGGAATTTTCGGAGGAACAGAAGAAACAGATTGCACAGGCAAAACAGAAAGAAAGTCAGTCTGGGCATCATGTGGAACAGGTGACTTTTCCTGCGAACAGGAAAGGGATTTCATTCAGGATATGAGTTTATAAAACAGAGGGGGGCTTTGGCAGGATTTCCTGCCATGCTGTGAAACGCACAGGAAGGAGGAAAAAATATGCGTAAGAAAGTATGCGCACTGGTTTTAGCGTGTGCCGTTACGTTGCCGTTGTTCGTTTCGCCTGTAGCAAACGCTGCATATAACGTAAAGGATGTAGAACTTCGTAAGACGTCAGAAAAAATTTTGACGGAAGACAAGGGTATCCACGAAGACACTACGGCGATTCTGAATGTGCTGAAAAATGTATGGGTACAGGGCGAAAAACAGAATTATTCGTTTGATAATGAAGCGAATAATTTGAACAGGTCTTTGATTTCTGGCATCCTGAAAGAAGGGAAAAACATTAAGAATGGGCTGAAGTTTAATGCTGGGGACATCAGTGCTATGTTTTCCAAGATTCAGCAAATTGTTAGTTTTACCAAGGATTTCAAGAACAATATGAAGAATCTGGCTATGGGTACGTTGCGTAAGATTAAAGTCGGCAAGACGGATATCAGTATCGGTGATGTACTTGACGGTGCAGGGGTACTGTTCCCGAAAGGAGGCGGAAAGCCTTCTTTGGAATCTGTCCTGACGGTTTTGAACAAGACTGTGCCTCCGATTCTGGATTCGGAAATAAAGGGAAAGAACCCGCAGGATATTATTGTTTTTGGCACAAAGAGAAATACGGATATTTTATCTAACATGCAGAAGGTCTATGCGGATAATGTTTCCGTTAATAAGACTATCATGTCGGAAATTGAAGACCTGACTGCCAAAAACGGTGAATTGTTACAGCGGATTAGTACTGCTAAAGGTGCGATGCAGATTGAAGAACTGAAAGCGCAGATTGAGGCGAATTCCATGCAGGCAAAACTGCTGGAAATGCAGTTGAAGTCTAGGGATTCTATGGTTAAATCCCAGATGGACCTTGCCAGAATGACGATGGATGCGAATGAAAAGAAGATGGCTACCGCTTCGATTCGGGCAAACTATGACCCGAATTATAAACGTACTACGCCCAGATTTATGTCCCTTGACAAAGATGGGCATCTTGTAATTACTCAGTAATTTTCAGGCAAAGAGGGGGTTTCCCCCTTTTTGCCACATCATATAATAGGGGTTACGCCAGACTGTTATATGATAGTTGCACAGAACGGCGTAATTCTTATTTAAAATGGGGGAGGTAGTAGGATGCAAAACAGGATGAAAAGGATAGCCCGTCTGGTTATTTGCCTGCTGGCTGTTCTGAACCTTCTGAGTTTTTCACCTGTACCCGTTGAGTATGTTCCGTCTGACGGTTCTGTATCACGGATTGTATATGTGGTATCAGATAAAGTTATGATGCCTTCGGTATATGCGGAAGGAGAAGACCTTGAAAAGGTCAACATGGGCGATAATAAGCTGATGGATGACCTGATGACGATGGTAAGCAAGGTTGCTGACCAAGGTGTTGAACGTCTTCGTCCGCATGTCTTCAGTCTGATAGGTGTACTGGCAATTATTGGTATTGCATCTAACTGGGCATTGTATGACGGACAGCTTCGGTTGACCAATATTGTCGGTACGATAATGAAGATTTGTTTCTTCTTCTGGCTGGCAATGAATTGGGAAAAAATCAATGGTGCGATTTTTACCTCGTTGTCTAATCTGGGGTTGGTTGGCGCAGGAATGGCGCCCATTACACAGGGTGCAAAACAGGTATTGACGCCAAGTACATTGATTGATTATGGGTTTGAATCAACAAATGTACTCTGGGATGGATTGTCAATTCTGGCACCGGGCGAAGCGCTTGTTAAAATTTTTGCCATGCTGTTGATTATTTTCAGTCACTTTATGCTGGCATTTGAATTGTTTATTGCTACGGTTGAATTTAAGATTTTCGTATGCCTTGCGCTGGTATTGATGCCGTTTGGTGTAATACAGCATACTTCGTTCCTGTTCCAGCGTTGTGTATCGGGTGTGTTTGGCTATGGTGCAAAGGTGATGGTCATCAACTTCCTGATTGGGTTGATTTATACGCACGTAAATTTGACTGAAACAGGATTTACTAAAAGCAGTACATCACCTGACATTTTAAAGGTTGCGCTTTCCTTCCTGCTGTTAGGATATCTGGTATGGAAGTGCGGTGATATTGCCCAAGGCTTTGCCAGCGGTTCGCCTGCATTAAGCGGTGGCGGGTTAGCCCGTACGGTTGCGGGTGCAACCGTCGGTGTAGCAGCAGTAGCGGCGACAGCCGTTGTGGCAGGTGCAGCAAAAGCTGCAGGTGTAGGAGCAACCGTGTCGGAAAAAACCCCTGATAGTGAGACCCAGCCTGCGACACAACAGCCACCGTCAGGCACAGCGATTGACCAGCAGGGGCAACAATCACAGGGACAAACACAAGAACGTCCAAGCGATACAGCAGTTGGCTCGCCTGGATATCAGCAACCGAGTGTTCCTCAATATAACGGAGCTGTGGCTCAGGCAGGGTACGCTGTTGGTGATGCTATCAACGAAGACCAAAAACGGGAACAGTCTGGTGGCGCATCTAATGCACAGGTTCAGGCATCGCAGACCCGTGGCGCAGAAGAAGCTTCTTATGTCATGAATGAGAAGAAGAGTGAGAGCGATGCTTCTACTGGCGGAGCAGGGACATCTGCAACAGGTGGACGTGCCACAGAGGCTTATAATAAGCTTAAAGGTACGGTTTATGGCTTTGGCAACATGGCGAAAGAGACGCTGGGAAGCTATAGGGATGCGGGTATGTCCCGTGTCAATAATGAACTGAACGCTGTAGGGGATAAAGTTGACGGTGCAAGACGTACAGTTATGGATTCTTCTGCAGGGCAGGCAGTTTCTGCAGCGGCACATGATATGAAGAGCGCTGTGTTTGATAAAGGTGCTTTGGGCAACTTTGATGCTGTTTGTGAGAATTTTGAAAAAGGTACAGCGGCTGGTTACGCTGCAGGATTTGGTAACTTTGTTCTGGGTTCTGGCAAGGCTGTGGCTACTGGTGTTGGCAAGGTTGCTGGCGCAGCATCAACAGTTGCACAGAAAACAGGTATTGCAAAAGCTGCTACGTTTGGTGTGAAGACAGCAGGATATGCAGCAATGTATATGGGCAGGGCTATGATGTTACGGAATCCTGCTTCTACTGTAATTCTCAGTCAGTTCCAGCAATTGCGTAACGACCAGTTGAACGTTAATGATGTTGCTGATGGCAGAATGTTCAATCCGGAGAGAGAAAGAGAAAATCGAAACTAATCAAGGAGGCGTACAATATGGTAAAAAGAATATTATTGTGCGTTTTCATGATGCTTTGTATCGTATGTTCCGTGTCAGCATCCCCTGCTGATACGGGAAGCGATACTGGTACATCGACTACGTCATCTGGTAAGGAAATAGGTAAGGTTTCTTCCAAACCGCAGATTCTTATTGCCAAGGATAAGGATGGCAATGATATAGAAATTAAAGATGGATTAGACCCGAAGGGAAAAATATATATTGGTGTCGGTCAACCCAAGGACACAAAAGAAAAAGACGAAAGAATTCGTGAAAAATCGCCTCAACCGCAGTATGATAAGGAAGGAAAGCCTGTTGATAAAACAGGGAAATCCATTCCGATGGACAAGATGCGGGGTATGGGATTAGTTGAAAATATGCGGGCATTAAAACCGAAGATTCCGTATGTGTTTAGTGATTTTAACTATACGGATAACGCTGATGGTACAACGCATCGTATATATACAGCTGGAACAGGTTGTGTTGTGGCAGTCAGTACTGCCTGCCTTGGCACGCCTTATGGTTCGGTAAATCCTGACGGCACAGGCGGTGTTATGTCGGATACGGAACAATTGATTGCAAGGGCGAAAGAACTTGGTCAGTTGGTCGATATCGTTGAAATGCGTAGGAAAGGCGATTACGACGGTATTGAAAAAGCCAGACAGAATATTGCTCCTGGTGATATTTTAATTGGTAACAACTGGAACGGTATAGAAGGTATCGGTCATGCCATAATGGCAAAATTGAATAATGATGGTAAAACAATTGGCACGATTTCAAATGGTCGAAGTGGTACACAATATTTCAAAGGTGGTTGTATTTATGAAACAGACAAACATCCGACCACCCAGATAAGTCCTTGGGGCTATTTGATTAAATCTTCAGGATATGCTGGTTTCGGTGCCGCAATATTCAATGGCATTTATGATATGGGTGAAGCACTGAACAAGATTATTGAACGTTTCAGTGATTATTCCAATAAGATTTACGGACAGGTACGACCCCATATTTTCCAGTTGATTGCATTACTTGCCATCATTGATTTTGCGTTAGCACTTATCGTATCAGGCATGGCACTGAATGTTCATGCAGCGGTTTTAAAAATCCTTAAATATGGGTTTATATACTGGTTATATAATAACTGGGGAACAATCGTCGGAAGCATCTATGAGACGATGGTTATCAATGTGAACACTACAATACAGCCAGAAAACATTTCAATGGCAGCTGCGAACATGTGTCAGCCACACATCCTGTTGCAGAAAGCCTGTTATTTGTTAAAGCCGGGATTTGAGTATATTGATAAACTTCACGGGTTTAATTTGGTATGGAGTGCCCTTGGCGGTGGGTTTGCATTAGGATTATGTTTCCTGATTATGACGATGATTACTCTGTTTGTATACATGATGTTTGCGATATATATGGCTTATGTATATATATCTGTATTCATCTATGCAGGGTTATCGGCAATTACCGTTCCGTTTATGACATCTAAGTTTTCTAAATTTTTCCCTGAAGGCGGTATGGGTACGTTGTTTGCAGCAATAGCCAGAATGATGATGTTGACCTTTGCGGTAGCTATCATGACAGTATTCTTTGATGGCGCCGCAATCCATTCAAAAGACATTGTTATTCCTGATTCATCTATTGTTGATTTGATTAGCCGTAACGTAGACATGTTCACATGGTATATGAAACAATGTTGTATGATGCTTATGTTTGCGTACTTCGCTATAAAAGTATCCGACAATGTATCTGACGTTCTTAAAGGACGTTTCGAATTAGGGTAAAACAAAAGAAAAAGACCGCCTTGCATTTTTGTGCTGGGCGGTCTTTTCTTCTGTTGCTTTTTTACTTACCCCATCTTTGTTTGCTTTCATGCATCTTTTCATAGGATTTCTTATAGCTTTTTTCAATATTGATGTATTGATTGATTTTATCAAGGGTTTCATTTTTAACCTTTTGATAATCAGAAGCTAATTTGCTATCCTTTTTTGCAATGGTTTCCATTTGCGAAAGGTTGTTCTGTACCGTTTCCTTGTTCTTTTCAAGCTTTTTGATTTGGTTAGCGCAGTCTTCTGCTCTCAATAAATCAGTATTTGCACTTGCAGGATGGTCGCTTTTCACAATCGCAAGGGATTCTTCTGCAATCTTATAGGATTCCATACGGAGGGTGTTGTACTTTTCAGTGTCGTTAGAGCATCCAGCCGTAATGATTGCAGTCAGTAACATGATAGAGATAAGAGTTAAGCGGATGATTTTGTTCATTTGGGATTCTCCTTTGTCATAAAAATTTATATATAAACAGGAGTTCCTGTCTATATCAGAATATGCCAAAACCGTACAACCAGTCATGGCTGTACGTGCTCCCAAAATGTTCGGTTGTTCCTGTATCCGTCACCACCGAGAACCGATGTTGCCTTGTGACGTTCAGGCTTTACTATGTATTTCCTTTTTCTGACTTTATTATACCACAACATATGGTGGCTGTCAAGCAAAAAATATCTATTTATAGTGTGCAAAATAAAAAATTTTTTCTTTGTCAGAAAAAACCTGTTTTATGATATAATAAATACATAAAAAAAGGTTCAACCAATCGGAAGGAGATGTACAGAATGCCAGTTATAGAAGTAAAGAACGCAACCTTCATGACGGCTGGAAACGAAGAACGCTTATATGTCGATTACGCTATGGATGGCATAGAAGGTCGGGAGTTCATTACACATACAAAATTCTTCGGGTGGATGAAAAGCCGATACCCGACATATTATTCCCAGTTTAAAAACTTTTTCGGGATGCCCGCACCGACAAAATTCGTTGATACTTTCTCCCAAGGTTCTCCCAAGGAAAAAGAAGAAGCCCAGCGTATCATGACGGAATACCTGACGACACAGTGCAACCTGCCTGACCCACGCAACAAACCTGACATCCGTACAACCAGCCCGTTGATGCAGACCATATTCGATAAGGCGAAACAGGTGCGGAATGACAGTAAATATTTTCCCAAAAGGACAGCATTTACAGAACAGTACGGGAACGACTGGATACTCCAGTTTGCACAGGAAGCCAAGTCGTTAGGACTGGGACAGACACACTTCTGGAACGACTATGTAAATTCTTTATACATATATCCGCCTTTCACGGCACATTTCTCTGACAGCAAGAACCTGCAGGCGTTCAACAACACGATAATCGGACAGCAACGGGCAATTGCGATGGCACAGGAACAGGCTCGTGCCCAAACCCAAGCACAGGCACAACAACCCCGTCCTCCCCAGCCAGCGCCGAACCCCCAGCCAGTTCCTCCCAAACAGAAGGTCATACTGGATAACTCGCAGGTAGGCGTCAAAAAAGAAGAAAAAAAGGACGACAAGCTTTTCAGACGGATACGGTCAGGGAACAATCCTTTCCGATAAACAAAAACAAAAAGAGACGGTGTTCCTTGTGGAACAACCGTCCTTTTTTTATACTGTGATTTGACAGAAAGTTATGATGCGACAGCCTGTGCTTCAAGGAAAGACTTCTTCAGATGTTTCAGGCTTTCCCACTGGTCGTATTCATGCCAGTCCATAATCGTATAGCTGTAGAAGTTTATCCCGCTTCCGTACAGGTAAAACATCCCAGCTTTACACTTACCGAAATCTTTTTTGCAGAACACGACAGAAGGGTCTTCTATCTGGAAATATTCCTGTATCTCGTCAAAGGAGTATTCCCGTTTGCGATTATGGGAAGATGTCCATGTATAGCTTTTATTGACTTTCATATATCTTTTCCTTTCGCCGTTTTATTCTTCAGGTCTGACGACACGGATGACAGGTTTATTTTCTTCTTCGTCCTCCTCATCATCCTCATCATGCCCAAGCACATCGGCTGTCTTATCCAGTGCGTGAAGATATTCTTCCATAGTAAAATCCTTGCCGAACATCAGCCCGTGTGTATTCATGATATATTCCATGGCACGGGAATGGTGCAGTATCTGGCATGCTTCATATACCAGTTCGTCAAAGGCATCCAGAGCAATTTCGACCGATTCCGCTTTGGTGCACGGGGACGATTGCCATTGTTCCCCGTCATGCCACGCATATTTTCTGTTCAGGGCGTTTTCAATAATGACTCGTTTTTCGTCACAAAACGACTGAAACTTCATAAAGACGATTCCTCCTTTTTCTTCCGTCTGGTAAAACAGGCAATTTCATGGTCATCCTGATAAGGGAAGCAGTAATACAGGCGGACATCAACCGCTTCAGGTCGTTTGCATTCCTGTTCATATGCCTGTTCCGCAGCTTCCCGTTTATTAAATTTAAACTCGTCACGGAACACCGTATCAATGAACCGTTCGATTCGCACAACCTTATACATATATGACATCTTTTCTGCCGATATTCCCGCATCCCCGTTTATTTTCGCTGTACAGGGCGTTGCGTTTAAGATATGACACTTTATATATGTCATGGTGCAAACCGCCCGTACGGGGCAAATCAGAAGCCTCTTTCGGCTATTACTTCTCCTTCCGTTCCTGTGATGTTCAGGTCAGCAAGGTCGTGGAAAAATTCGATGCCGTAAGAACGGGCTATGCTGTTCGGGATATGCAGGAAATCACTCCATGTGAAAGGATGGTCGATTGTCTTCATATATTTTTCTCCCGTTACGCTGTGCACGCTGAAAAACCGGGACAGGTCGCTGATTGCGTTTTTCAGTTCCCGTTCGTTTTCGATTTTATCATCGTTATAAAGGATTGGCACGATGACATGTTCGCCCTGCGGATTTGTGATATCAATGTTTGCCCGTTTCATTGCCATGGCTAATCTTCCTCCTCAACACACTCTGAAACAGTTCATACTGTTCCACGGTCAGCACGCCCATGCCGTGACAAAGGGTACATGCGTCCGTACCGATATCCTTGATACTACTGCCGTCATTTTCAAACAAATACACATCCTGATGCCCCAACCCATGACAGTCGGGGCAGGATACCATGTATTTTTTAAAATCTGCCATCATATCTCCTTTCGTCAGCCTTCATCCACTTCCACATCCAGTATCTCCGTCGATACATGCCAGAAGTTGTGCAGGTCAGAAGCAACCAGTTGTTCTTCTTCCGCCATAGTCCTTGCCTCGGCGGAGCTGTCGGCTTCCACATAAAGCGTACCGCTCATCGTTATGTCAACCCTTACCGCATACGTCTTTTTCATTGCTTTTCCTCCTTTTCACCAGTCTTCCCAATCTTCGTCACTGCAATCACGGCAGGCGTCCCAAGCACGGTCAGCCCCTTCGTTTCTGGCTTCCTCAATATCCGCTTCGGGAATCCCCATGCTGTGAGCCATATCTTCAAGGCTGTTCCGCTTCTTGCCATAATCCATCATCAGCTGGTAGTTCCTGCTACTGTCCACATGCCCTGCACGGATTTCAAAATATAACTCCATTTCAGAAGCTTCCCGAATCTGCCGTAACACATCATGTCTGGAAATCTTTGCCATACTTTATTCCCCCTTTTCCTTTCTTTTTTCTATACATATTATACCATAAATTGTATCACCTGTCAAGGAAATCAGGACGGCAACTTGAAGCAAAACTCAAAAAACACATTTTTAAGAGCAACATACTCCCGAACGCTTCCTTTGATTTACCGATACAGCAGGAGATATCCTGTCAACAAGCCAGCGCCGTTGACAGGATAGCGTATGCTGTTAAAATCAAAGACAGGAAGCGTGAGGAAAACAAAAAGCAAAACATTCTTATACAGACGGGCTTGCCCGTCTTTTTTTTTATAAAAGGCTTTGCAAAGCAAAGGCTTCCTGATGCGGGCATATAAAAAAGCCCGCAGGCAATGACAAGGAGGAACATCACCTGCGGGTCATAAGGGGGCAATTGGATTAAACAGCGTGCTTTTCGAGTTTCTTTACCGCATTGTAGTAGAGGGACAAATCATACAGAAAAAGTTTCCCATATGTGGTGCGTCCGCTTCCGTCAGGCATATCCGTGGCTTTATTGGCATAGGCTGTGCCAAACTGTGCGATAAACGCATTTTTATCATCTGCCCTGCTGTAAGCAATGACTGTATGTAATTGGAATTTTTCCGTATAGATGTTTCCGTTGTTGACTTGGAACGGCGGGATAACACTGCCGTAACGGTCTTTCAGGAAACGGGCATGCTGGAGGATTTCCTTTTCGCTATGGATGCGGTAGGTTTCAGGTATGGTATCAAGGGAAGGATATTTATTCATAAGCCGTTTTGTAAGGTAGTCAGAAGCCTTGACCACAATAGAGGCAAAGATTGTTTTATAGTCCACGGTATCGATAAATCCGTAAGGGCACAAATCGCTGGTCGTGTTATAGAATTTGCCGTCGGCATAGACCGCAGAGATTCGCAGGTTCGTAATCAGATAACAGGCGGAATCGTCAAAGATGTCCAGAATCTTTTTGGCGGGGTCGATGCTGAAAGCAGAATAGATGATGAAAACGCTTTCTTTCAGGTCAAGGACGTTATGCAGATAACTGGACACACGTTTTGTGCCAGCGATATGATATTCGATAATCCCCTGTTTAGTCTGATGGATAATATCCATCAAGGCTTGGTTGTATCCGTCCTTGTCAGTTACTTTATATACACGCATTTGCTTCTCCTTTCCTTGTCCGCTGGCTTTTGCCAAGACGGTGTGTGACATATGTTTTGCAATAGTTTTTTATCTCATTATACAAATGAGTCATCTTTATCACAGCCTTATTACAGGACAACTGTCATATGTTTTCCTGCATTGTTTGTGATTGTGATATTGCCTTCGTTGAAATCGACTTTCAGAATATGGTTCATATATTCGATAATGTATCCGATGCTTCCGTAATGGCTTTTCAGGTCAGTGACGGAACAAGGTTCACGGTAATAAACTTTCTTTTTACGGACGTTATCATAATCGAAGATATCATGCTGTATGTTCCGTATCATGGTGTTGATTTTTTTCGGCAGGTTCATATCTGTTCCTTTCTGTACCGCCCCTGTGGGAATCACAGGGGCGATACGTTCTTCCTGTTATCAGTCTTCGCTTTCAGGGTCATAGCCCCACAGTTCCGCATAAGACAGTTTCGGTTCGCTGTAACGCAGGATATCTACCTTTTTTGTTTTGCTATCCCATACATATTCTACCGTCTCGACAGGTTCGTTCCAATCTTCATTGGAAGATGTCACAATAAAACGGACGGATTTGTTTTTCTTGGCAAGAGCTTCAAAAACAGGGTCGGGAGGACACCATGCAGTCTGGAATTCGATTTCATTGTCGCTCACAGTGCAGGTATCGTTGGCATTCCATTTCGTACCCCAGTGTTTGCAGTTCCATTCATACCAGTCAAGACTGCCAGTTTCCAGCAGGGCGGTGATGTAGATTTTCAGGATTTCGTTATAGGAATACTTATACAGGTCTTTCCACATCTCGTCTGCACGACATCTTTTCCTTTCCTCTTCCCACTCCTGTTTTTTCTTTGCCCATTCCGCAGGAAGCTTGTCCTCGTCAATCATCTTCATTACATCTTTGCCTTTTTCATTGGCATAATACAGAAGGTCTCTGGCTTCCGTAACGGTGCTTCCAGACAGGCTGGGCGTAACTTTGATAGATTTCGGCACTTTGACGATTCTATCAAAATCCACTTCATTGTCGGCGTTCAGCATAGAGTTCATTGCTTTCTCTACTGCTTTTTCACTGCCTACCATTTCTACATGATTGATAACCCAGTTCGGCATAATTCTTTCCCCCTTTGCCATAACTCTCTTTATACTGGTTTCTGTTTTATCCTTTAACTTATTATACCACGATTTGTAGTAAATGTCAAGAAAAAACAAAGGAAAAACACATTCCTTTTCACAAAAAAGAAAACCGTAGCGGACGTACCCCGACTGCTTCCTTATCGATTGTAAACAAAGGTTTTTCCTTCTGTCAATGAGCTTGCGATATTGACAGATTGGTAAAACCTGTTACAATCATAAGGGGGAAGCGGGAGGGGATATAGAAACAGTTGCGTTTTTAAAGGGATTGTGTTATACTTTCAGCGTATAAATTGGGTTTTGGAGGTATCATGTTGGCATTTTTCTTTTCTGCTGATGGAATATTTCTGTTTTTTTGGTTCTGTATGGTCTTATTGTGTGGATATTTATTCTGGAAGGATACAGGTTCAAAGATGCTGAACTCGGTATTGTGTTCGTTCATTGTATGCTGTGTTCTGTTTTTTGTCTGTATATATATTTTGAAAGTCGGGGTTGTAACGGCTCATTGTATGGCAATCGGGTTGTTTTTGTTCCTGCTTTTCCTGATACAGGTAGAGTTTGATTTTCGTTCCAACTGGAAACGGGAATGGGATAAATTTTGGGATTGACGGCGGATGGAAAACTGTTTTAAGGGAACTGCCCGTTTTTCCATAAAAAAAGGCTTTGCGAAGCAAAGGCTTCCTGAAGGGCAGTTCCATAAAAAAGAAGAGGCATCGGATTTGTTCCGATGCCGTTTTTTATTCTTTCGGTACTTTGATTTTCATTTTTCGGGGACACCAGTGCGGGGATGTCTTTATAGGGATGGTTTCTGTTATCTTTCCGTCTATGAGCATCTTCCGTGTATAACAGATACGACAGGGTTCGCCGACGGTCATTCTGTATTTTTTACAAAAAGTAAGGATGTACTGTTTGTCAGGATGTTCGCAATAGGCACATCCCTGCCGTTTCGGGTTGGGATAAATCACGGCATGGGGACATGTCCTGCATTGGTATTCATATCGATTTCCCATAGATAACCTCCGTTAATAATGATATTCCAGCACCTGTGTAAGTTTTAACGTGATACACGGATGCTGTTGACGGGATACGGCAAAATCTGTCAGGGTCTTGATTTCCCAAGAATTGTCGCCCATCAGAATAGTGAAGATGTGCTGTCCTTCTTTTATATCTTTAAGTTCATCATAAAATGTTTTATAAAAATATTGGAAATGGGACGACTGAATCTCGACCGTGCCGTCCGGCTGGATAAGGATATCTTTTCCGAAGAAATGTTTCAGTTCATCGAAAAAGTTTTTCTGGCATAGGATGAACCGTTCACTGTTTTTCCATGGTGTCAAGGTACGTACATTATCGATTCTTTTGTTTCCCAATGCTTTATGTATTGCCTTTTCCAGCGTAAGTTCATCAAGGTTGGTACGGTCTTGCGTAATCCCACCCGAACAGGCAGGGCTTTTTATAACAAAGATTCGTCCATAGCTCATGTATTTTTCCCCCTTTCTGATTCTATATTGCCTAAAAGCTCTATTTCATCTTTTGTTATATTCAGGATATGTTCCAGTGTCAGACGGTCATGTTCCATCCCCATAGGCAGGGGAAGGGAACAGAAATATGTCCAGACAGGGCTGTACCAGTCAGCATATCCGTCTGCATGGCGTGCATGATAATTGTCGATGACAAACTGTTTATATGATTGGACAGCACGGATGATACCAAGTTTTTCTGCTGTTATCGTATTTATCAGGGACATGATGCTTCACTCCTTATCTGGCAGGTCTTCACCAAGATGACCGTTGGCTTCTTCCCAAGCTTCGTCTGTCAGGCGTTCCAGTTCATTGAACCAGATTTCGATTTCTTCTGTATCACAGGGGAAAGGGAAAGAATCTTCAAACTCCGCATCGCTTCCTTCCACGATTGAACCGATGCGGATTTCTTCGTCGTCCCATTCAATCCAAGCCCCGCATCCTGTGTTTTTATAGATTGCCCGTTTCAGTCCTGATTTTTCTACTCCCAGATAGGCACAATATTCGTCTATGTTATTGATAATCATAAAAGACATTTCCTTTCTGTTACGGATGCAAGTATGGCAGTTTATGTGATTTGCTGAATTCGTCCAGTTCTTTTTTGATGTCCCGTTCCTGTTCACGGGTCAACTGGTTATCGCAGAAGTTCCGTGTACGGGACGCCATATCGCTCATCTGGGAAAGACGGTCGTAAATATCCCAGTCTCCTTCCTGCATCAGGGGATAGTTTTCGTTGATGAAACCAATGATGCCGTCAAGGTTTTTACTGACAAAAGAAACCATTTCTGTCGGGTCGTCAGGGCTTACGCCTTCAAACTCATAATAGTTTTCTTTCGGGTCAAGGGGATATATCCAGTAGCTGACAGCATAGACATCTCCCGCCTTGTCCAAAATGACGGAATATGGGGTTACAGCGTCTTTTTGTTCCGCTTCCAGTATTTCTCTGGACATACAGGGGAACTGCCGTTCCGCAAAATTTGCACTCATAAAAGCCTCCTTGTATGTGCAAAATCCTCGATTTGCGTCATACACACTAAACTTTACATTTATAATCTATCACTTCACCGAAAATTTCATTACCTTGCAACTCCAATTTACAATTGGATTTCACGAGTTCTGTCACCGATTGCGTACTACCAATCTCATAGGACAAACCTTTTACACTCATTTCCCAAGCAAATCCACCTGCCCGTCTTTGCCAATATCCTGCATATGTTCTTCTGAATGTACACGGGACACACTTGATACCTATATCACGTTCAATTTTTTTGCATAATCTTTCTACTACTGTCATAATACATTCACCGTATTAACACTTACTGAAAATTCTTCTCTTGCACCTATTACTATTATAAACGCTGTTTTGTCACTGACACCGCTTATATGTGGATGTCAAAAATCAACGTTTTGTGACAATTTCTTCGTCGATTACGTTTTGCAGAGCTTTTTCTGCTTCTGCAACAATTGATTTCAAGACGGCTCGGAGTTCTGCTTCGTCATGTTTCGCATATAAGGTTTCATTTGGGATTCCCAAGAATCTGATACCGAATTTGGTAATGGCAAAACGGTCTGACTGGGCATCGTTGTCGATTTCCACCATGATTTCATATTTCTTGTCACGAAGCCTGTCAGTTACACAGACAAGGGTCTCATATCCTGTCGGCGTGCCTTTTACGGCAGTTTCTTCCATAGCGTCTTGTATCAGGTAATCCAGTACGGTCGGCTGGATGACTGTCATATTGAACCGTTTGATTTCCCGTTTCATGATATCCTCCTGTCAGCAGGTACTACTAACCATTGTATTCCATTTTCAGCCAGATTTCAATGGCATCTTCACAGGACAGTTCCCATGTACTGTCGTTGATAATCTTTTCGATTTCAAAGACCTTTTCGCTCATACCTGTCATAAGCTCGCTGATAAAGACGGCTTTTTCATGGGTATCCAGCCTGTTCAGCCAGTCTTCATTAGTTTTTCTCCTTCCCATTCTGAACTCCTCCTTATAAGATTATATATCCCCTGCCATATGACAGGGGATATCGTTTGTCAACAGCAGTTATAGTCGCTGATTTCGTCGATATGGCTTCGGACTTCTTCTGCATCATAGCCAAACTTGGTCAAGAACATGACGATGGCAGTCTTTACGTCCTCTTCTGTCAGTTTGTCATATCCGTTCTGTTTCAGTTCCCACGGATAGCTGGCATAAAATCCAAGGTAATTGCTGTCTTGGGTAGGCTCAAAGAACAGGGGAACGCATTTTCTCCCGCCGATGTCGATAACCACGGCACGGTCGCCGTTATAGTGGTCGTTAAAAATGCCCCAGAATCCGCTTTCGCCCGTTTCCTCGTTCTTATAACATTCCTTCTTCAGGTCGTCTTCGCAGATACCATACATGCAGATACCCCAACTGTGAATTGCCATAAATACATTTCCCCTTTCTTATTTGCTTCAAAGCATACAGAACGCTTCTCCGTTACCCGTTTTGTATAAATTCTTCTTTCGTTTCCTTGTTCAGGTTGTTCAACCGTTCCCGTGCCTGATGGATAAGGTATGCAATCTCTTCGATTTCACGGTTATGAAGAAACGTACGCCCGAAACGGTAGATATCCTGTTTTGTGACAGACTGGTCTGTCAGCTTGTCCATGCTGTCTTCCGCTTCCTGCTGTTTGACATTAAACTCAAACACCAACAGAGATTCTATCTCATCCAGTTTCTGACATACGGCTTCCAGTTTATTCATGGTCGTTCTCCTCAAAATCGACAGGAATGATTTTCCAGTCATAGTTATAATGCGTTACACCTGCACGGGTCTTCCAAGCCTGCATGGAAGTCCTCACATAGCATTCCGCATTACCAGCTTCGTCACAGGATTTTTCCATCAGTGCCTGCATCTCTTTCAACGTACCTTTCCCCAAAGGAAAGATTTCCCGTTCAACACAGCAGAGCAACATATATTGTTTCGATTTCGCCATAACACAGCCCTCCTTCAGTTCCTACATATATTATACTATATTTAGTACAATTTGTCAAGTATTTTTACTTTTGTGACAAGAAAAAATACTGCCGTTTTTATAAACGGCAGTACGGAATCAGTATTCCATCTTGGTCTTCCAGTCAGGCTTACCCAACATGGTACGGGCAAGATTGACCGATGCGTTGGACAGGTCAACAGACTGGATATCTTCCTTGGTAGCGATAACAGAAAACCCAGTCACATACCGCAGGTTCTCATGCCCTGTTTCCTGATAAATGAACGCTTCCCCGTCAGGAAGGATTTTCTGCAGTTCGCCAGCAAACTCCCAGATGGTGTCAGACCATTCTTCCCCGTCTTTGTCAGGACCCTGCAGGAACTCGACAGAACTGTAAGACCCGAACCCGTGATATATAACCCCGTTGTCCGCAAAGCTGAAATCCTCCACGCCAGTTTCGGAAACCAAGCGTTCTGCCAGCCTGTTATAAGACGCCTCATCCACGACACGGAAGTAATTGGTTCTTGCGACAGCGTTATAGTTAGCCATAAATACATTCTCCTTATCAGCAGTTATTTTTCGATATACAGGACATTCCGTTCATTTTCGAAATCATATACACGGATTTTGTACGGGCTTGGGTGCTTCTTGCTTTCCGCCACGGCATAATCAATGGCAGTATAGATATCAGTAAACCCGTCAAGGTTTACCCAGCGTGTCGTTTTCTTCTTCTCATCCACAAAATACATAATCTTCATATTCCAAACCCTCCCTTTTAACTCTTTTACTATACATATTATACTACATATAGTACATTTTGTCAAGTAAATTGTCCACAAAATCAACAAAAAATAATAAGAAGAGGCACGGCGTTGCGACCCGAAGGCTTTCCCGCTTATTGTTAACAGCTGCGAATGTTTCCGTTCAATGAGCCTGCGACATTGACGGACACATGAGCCTGTTACAATAGGAAGCGGAAAGACCGTAGGGGTTGTTCAGGGTGACTATCCAAAGCCGAAGGCGGATAGTATAAAACCGCAAGGTTTGGTTTTTCAGGCAGGCTTGCCTGCCGTTTTTTTATAAAAAAGCTTTGCGGAGCAAAGGTTTCCGAGAGGGCGGGTATCGTGTTTGGGAAAACGAAAACTGTGTAAACTGGCATTTTGACGCAAGTTTTCAAAATTTTGTGTTTATTATGCATAATTTGGGTATTGAGCATTTATTTTGTATATTGTATAATTAATATGGCATAAGCCTGACATTATTATTTTTTTTTAGGAGGAGAGAAAATTATGGCGAGAAAAACACTTTCGACAGCCTCGGCGAAATATACGGGGACAAAGGAAAAAGACGAGATTACGGTCAGTGCGGACAGTGTAACGGTATCTGCGAAGGAAGGCAACGATGTAATTTCTTTTACGAAAGGGAACAAAGGTTCTGTTTCTGGCGATGCTGGAAATGATACTTTTACGATTGGTAAGAGTGCTGGCAAGGAAAACAAATTTTATGGTGGTGCAGGAAAGGATAAATTTACGGTATCTGGCGGAAGCAGTAACATCTTGAAAGGTGGGGACGATGCTGATGAATTTATTGTGAATAGCACGGTTGGCACTGGTAATAAATTTTATGGTGACGCAGGAAACGATAAATTTACTATTCGGGGAGGAAACAGCAATTCATATGATGGCGGTACAGGCTCTGATTGGTTTAACTTCCTTGCAGGAAAGAACAATACGGTAGTTGGCGGGGCTGGCTCTGACAGCTTTGATATCAAAGGTGGCTCTTCCAATACGTTTAAGGGCGGTTCGGACAAGGATGGTTTTTATGTTGCTGGCGGTAGTTCCAACACGATTTATGGTGAAGCTGGTGATGATGGTTTTGATATTGCAGGTGGAAGTGTGACGATTGATGCTGGTACTGGTAACAATGTTATGCATGTAACTGGTGGTACTGTAACTTCGTTTACTTCTTATGCAGGGGCAGATACGGTTGAAGTGATGTCTGGAACAGTTAAGAGTGCATCGTTAGGCGATGGGAACAACAGGGTTAATGTTGCAAACAGAGGTTCTGTTGTTTCAAAATTAGTTACAGGTTCCGGTAAGGATACGATTACTGTATCATATAAAGGAACGATTAAAAATCTTTATGCAGGTGCAGGTGTTGATAATATTAATATTCAGGGTGTAGACGGTGGCACATATCGTGGTGAAGCGGGGAACGATGAAATTATTGCGTCTGGCGTTTATTCAGGAATAGTGACTGTTTCTGGCGGGGATGGTAATGATGTGTTTGGTGTTGAAGCTGCAGGAGTAAATGATGAAGCTGTAATGACCATTAATGGGGATGCAGGAAATGATACGTTTACGATTTACAATGCAAATATTAAAACAATATCAGGCGGTGCAGGAACTGATAAGTTTATTGTAGAAGGTTATTCATTCATTGAAAACCTTCGTGGCGGTGCGGATAATGATACAATTACTGTTGACGGTGGAAAGATTGATTACCTTAATGGCGATGCAGGGAATGACAAAATTGTATTTAACGGTCAATCTGGTACAATAATTGGTTCAGCTCGTGGCGGAGAAGGCGATGATACGTTAGAAATTTCTGGTATTACAGCTGGGAACTTCTATGGGGATGCGGGTGATGATGTAATCACTATTTCTAATGTTGGTGCTTATGCAGATAATGCTTTAAACTTCTATGGTGGTGCAGGAAATGATACTATACGTGCATACCGTCTTGACTCATTTGAGTCTAAAAGTACAATCAATCTCGGTGACGGCAGGGATACCCTTGAAATAAGGGATTCAAGCAACGTTTCTGTTGTAATGGGTACTGGTGCAAAAGAAATGACTGTAGAAGATTCTTATATTATCGTAAATGCTTCTTCTGCAACTACAAACAAGGTGACTTTAGTTGACTATAATAAATTGATATATACGGGTTCTGCTGGTCGTGATATTATTCAGGTTGACCGTTATGACAGTGGAACGATACAGGAAGGTTCTGTTATCAAGACAGGCGCAGGAAACGATTATATCAGCGTCAATATTGCAACAGATAACAATTATATTGACGGTGGTACAGGGAATGACATTATTGAGATTTTGGATAAATCCAGTTCCTATTTGGGAAACAATAATAGGATTGCAGGCGGAGACGGGAATGATACAATCAAGGTTTCTGATTATAGCGGATTCACTTTATATGGTGACGCAGGCAAAGACACTTTTGAGTTCTTTGGTGCAAACAGTTCTGTAATTAAAGATTATCAGAATGGAGAAATTATCCGTTTCCATACCGATTGCTTTAACATCAACAAATCTATGGTCGGGGTTACCTATACTGGTAATGATATGGTCTTCCATGGGCTGGGTGACCTGACGATTACAGACGGTGCGTTTGATACAGTTACAATTCAGGCGTATTCCGATTCTCAAAATAAAGTCGTAGGCACATTTACAGTCAAAGGAAAATATGCATAAAATAAAAGAAGCGCCGATATGCGTCTGCATGTCGGCGTTTTTTTGTTTGTTTTTTTGCATAAATACATTACAACATGTAAAACAGAGGATTATTTTTAGAATGTTTTCAAGTTTTTGGAATGTCTTTCGGGTGGTTTAAATTCAATATGGAACGGATGGTCAAGATGATGATATATCTTGAGCATTGTTTCTATTGCTTCAGGGTTTTCTTTTGCTTCCCTGTCTGCGAAACATAAAGGAAGTTCTGTGCTGATACTGTCTGTTACGGCAAACCGTGTCCGGAACTTGTTAAATTCGCTTCCTGTTCCAATAAATCCGCAGAAATAGCGGAAGTCTTTCTTCATTTGCTCGTATGTTTCCTCTCCTCTTGAGAAATATCCAAGGCAGTAGGAAGTAACGATAGCTGTATTTTTTTCTGCCTGAATCGGGAACGGGTAGTTCCGCACGGCATGGTTTATATAGTTATCCTGCGCCCAGCCGACAAACGAAGAGGCGTCGTTGTCAATTCCGACATAATCAATTCCGTAATGGTTGAAGATTTTTGCCTGAAACGGTACGGCACATCCGATGTCGTATATTTTTTTGATGCCTTTTTCTTTACAGGTTCTGGCGATTTTGAAATAGAACTGGGCAGAGACTTCTCCGAACTCGTCGAAACAGGCAGACGTCTGTGTATCCCAGCTGCAGTTATTGCGCATCTCGATTTCTTTCTCATACATGGTTCTGAATAAGCTTTCTTTTGTTTCCATTATTACCTCTCACGCAGTGCTTCGCTTTTATAGGTTTTAAACGGTTCAAGGAAGAAGTCGATGATGCGTTTTTTACGGGTCTTGACTTCTGCTGATACCTTCATGCCGGGAAGAAGGTTCAGGTTTGTATCCTTGATGCTGATGATGCCTTTATAACGAAGGTTGCCCTGTTTGTCTTCTACCGCATCGGGGCTGATGCTTTCCAATGTGCCGTTTACGATGCCGAATTTCTGGAAGTTGAACGCTCCCACTTTGATTTCGACAGGCTGTCCTGCCTTTACAAAGCCAGCGTCTTCGTTAGATATCCACGCTTCTACTTCCAGTTTTGTCCCGTCTGGCACGACGCACAACAGGGGCTGTGCTTCCTGCACGACAGCACCCAGCGTATGTATTTCCATCTGGTGTATCGTTCCAGTCACAGGGGCTTTGACCTGTATCAGTTTATTTTTCAGTTCTGCTTTCCGTTCTGTTTCTTTCAGGAGTTCATATTCTTTGGTATTTTCCAACAGTTCTTCCTGTATCTGCCTGTTCCATTCAGCAAGGAACTCCTGTTTTTTAAATGTTTCGGAAGCAATTTCCGATTTAGCTGCGACAACCTGTGCCTTTGCTGTTTCAACGGCACGTTCCAGTTCAATCGCCCGTCCTTGGTAATCCATATAGTTAAAGCGGGAGATGCCGTTTTCTTCCCAAAGTTTTTTTGCTCCTTTTGCTCGTTCCCGTGCGATTTCAAGAAGTGCTGCGTTTTTGGAAAGCGATGTGTTGGATGCGTTCAGTTCCTGTTGTTTCTGGACAAGCAGGGAATCGTGTACTGCCAGCTTGGCGTTCTTTTCTGCTGTCCTGTGACGGTACAGACTTTCCTGCTGGCGGATTTCAGCAGGGTCATATTTCTTTTTGTCAAATATGGGCAGTTTATCGGTCTGTTCTGCCCGTAACCGTATAATGGCTAACTCGTGCTGGGCAATTCGTTTCCGTACAGAGTTCAGGTCAGATTCTGATAGGGTACGGTCAAGCTCCAGAAGGATATCCCCTTCCCTGACATGTTGTCCGTTCTGTACCATAATCCGATGGACAATACCTTTATCTTCCGCCTGCAGGGTCTTGGTATATCCTGCAGGGACAACTTTCCCGTCTGCTACAGCGACCTCGTCGATTTCTCCGATACAAGCCCAGAAAATGGCAACAAACACCAACCCTATGATACATCGTGCGACCATACGCCCGATTGGCGAAGGGGGTGTTTCCAGCACTTCAAGGGAAGGCGGGAAAAATTCTTTTTCATCAAAATCAAGGCTGTCAAGCCATTCCTGTATTTTTATCATGTTAACTCTCCTGCTGTCTGTACATGTTTGCATACAGACCGTTTTGTTCCATCAGCGTTTCATGTGTCCCGTGTTCGACAATCTTTCCGTCGAACATGACCAGTATCATGTCTGTATTCCGCACGGAAGAAAGCCTGTGCGTAATCAGAAGCACGGTACGTCCTTCACGGACACGGTTTATCTGTTGCATCACATCTTTTTCGCTGATGGCGTCCAAAGCGCTGGTCGCTTCATCGAACACCATGATTTTTGGATTGGTCAGAAGCGCACGGCTGATGGCGATTTTCTGTCGTTGTCCGCCCGACAGTGAGCCTCCCCGTTCTTCCACCATGGTATCCAGCCCGTCTTTCATCTTGGAGATAAATTCCAATGCTCCTGACATACGGGCAGCTTCTTCCACCTGACTGTCTGTCGCTCCGGGAGAAGCGATACGGATGTTTTCACGGATTGTGCCATGGAACAGGAAATTTTCCTGCAGGACGCTTCCGATTTGACGGCGGTAAAAGTTTTTGTCGTAGGTTTTGATGTCAACTCCGTCCACAAGAACAGCCCCGCTGTCAGGTTCATATATATTTTGCAACAGTTTTGCCAGCGTGCTTTTCCCGCTTCCTGATGGACCTACGATACCGACAGTTGCGCCTGCATTGATTCGGAGCTTGATTCCTTTCAACACATCAGGCAGGTCATTTTTGTATTTGAAATGTACATTATCGAACAGGATATCTCCTTTTCGGATAACAGCATTGGATGTTCCGTTTGCATATTCACTGGGAAGATTCAGGATGTCGCCGATACGGTCAATAGATACCCGTACCTGCTGGAAATGCTGCCACACGCCCACAAGACGGAGTACGGGACCCGACACCTGTCCTGACAGCATCTGGAAAGCTATCAACTGCCCCACGCTCATTTCCCCGTCCATAACAAAATGCGCTCCTGCCCAGAGAATGAGAAGACCGCCAGTTTCCTGTATAAATGCACCGCAGCTGTTGGCGATATTGGCAATGTTCTGTGCTGTAAAGGTTGTTTTTACATAATGCCCAAGCAGGTCGTTCCATCTGCGTTTGAATGTTTCATCTAATGCAAGTGTTTTGACTGTGGATATGCCAGTTACGGATTCCACAAGGAATGACTGGTTCTCTGCTGTCGCTTCGAACTGTTTGTTCATCTTCTGCCGATATACAGGGGTTACCAGCAGTGTAAGAAGAACCAGAAGCGGAAGGGAAACAAGGGCAATGCACGCCAGTTTCGCATGATACCAGAACATTACGATAATAAACACAAAACAAAATGCGGTATCCAGTATCAGCGTAAGGGAAGAGCCAGATACAAAAGACCGCACGTTTTCCAGTTCTTTGACACGGGCAATCGTTTCTCCGACACGGTGTGATTCAAAATACCGCATGGATAAGGACATAATGTGGTTATAAAGCCGTGTTCCAAGAATCACATCGACTTTGTTCGTCATCATGGCGAACAGATATGTCCTGATATAACCAAGCACCAGTCGGAACAACGCTACGCCAATCATACCGATAACAAGGACGTCCAACGTGGAATATCCCCTGTGGACAAGCACCTTGTCAATGATTACCTGTGTAAAAAGAGGCATCGCCAGCATGAACAGCTGTAATACGAACGACGCAGCCAGTATTTCATAGAAGTAACTCTTGAATTTCCAGAAGACAGGCAAGAACCAATGAAGCCCGAACCGTGCAGGAACAGTGTCCAGTTTAAACTTTGGCTTAATCAGGAACACATATCCGTCCCATGCGTTCTGTATTTCTTCAAAGACTGCTACGTCTGTTTTATTTTCGTCAGGGAAATACAAGAGAAAACTGGTATCGTTCTTCCCAACGATACAACACAGCTTTTCTTTATAGGTAAGGATTAACGGAAGGGGAAAATCCTTCAGGGATTTTGTTGTTTTATACAGTTTCCATTTGGCATCGAAGTTTTTCAGGTTCTGGATACAGGCAAGCATCCAGTTCTCGCCAGTCAGACCTGCGGTCTTTTCCTCTAGGACGGCTGGTTCAAACGGAGTACGAAGCACCTGTGCGCAGGCAGCGATGCCTTTAACCATCAGCGGGATGGTCTTTTCGTTAAAAATAGGGGGAATCTGTGATTGTTTCATTTTGTCTCGCCTTCTGAAGGGAAAAGTACCTATGGACAGGTATTATTTCTCTTCTACTTTTTTAGGCTTGTCATGCATCCAGCGGATAATATCCTGACGGATAAAATCTTCACTGACGCTGGTGTTCCACCGCTTGCAATATTCGGTCAGAATATCAGCCATGGTTTCCCCGCCACTGGTCTGCAGTCGCATCTCATTGGTTTCACCTATCCCTTTTCTGTCAATATCCGCACCTGACAGAAAATCCACGCTGACGCCTAACACTTTCGCCATGTTGACGACCACGTCGATGCCGGGTTTATACCGCCCCTTTTCCACACGGCTGATATAACCGACAGAAACGCCAGCATCCCGTTCCAGTTTTCCCAGTTTCATCTTCTGTGTTCCCACAGCCTGACGCACACGGGAAATAAAGATTTCAGTTGTAAAGTCTCTGCTTTTTTCTTTCATAATGTTTCCTCCTCACTTTCGGATTGTTTTTTTATATGGCTTTGATATATTTAATCAGGGGACGCCCGCAGGATTCAACAATCAGGATGATATGTTTCTGATTGCCGTTTTCATCCTTATAAGAACTGTCTTTCAGACAATAGAATGCTTTTCCTGCAAGACGCAGGTCTTGGAAGTATCGTTCTTTGGCTTCCCTGTTTTTAAACACAATGCGTTTGACCATTGCGGCTTCTATGATTTTCATATTGTACCACGACCTTCATCCGCAACAGATTCACTTCCTTTGAACATAGGATATACCACATATCCTTTTTCCCAAGAAAACTTGGCAAACATACCGCAGTTATGGCAGAATCCTCGGATGTCACTGCTGTCCAATCCTGCGATAGATTCTTCCGCCAGAGTCTGTGGCGTCCAGTAATCATTGACGGTTATCGTCCCGTCAGGGTGCAATACGCCAGTAATAAGTACATTGGCATCCAGTGTTATTTTTTCACTTCCACAATACGGGCATTTATGGTTCATAGAGTTTTTCCTTCCTTTCGTCTTACACAACATTCAATACAGAAGATTTCTATTTTCTCTTCGTTTTCCATTTTTAATTTTAAAGAAAAGATTTTATTATTTATCCATTTCAAACATCATATCAACGGATTTTCTACATTCACCTGTCATGTATTCATAAGTTTTATTAAACCATTTTTTCTGTGCATCAGTCAAATGGTATCGTATCGTGTTACTGTTTTCCTTAAAATACCCGATAAGCCCATATACGTTGTTTGTTCTTATAATTATCCATCCCGATTTTTGCAGATATTCTTCAGCTTCCAGTTTATTTGCTACTGATACGCCTAATTTTTTAACAATAGAAAAAGCCTTGTCTAAATGTTCCCATGCGTTACATTTATGTAATTTCCCATCAGTATCTAACAAACCATTCATGGTTAAATTAACCATTTACCCTTTCTGTTCCAACTCATTAATCCTATTGATTAACAACTGCACCGCATCATCCCGCATGTGAACCATTCCATATTCATATTCACCGCACACAGCAGCATCTTTTCTTGTAGTACTTCCAACACTTTCCAAATATTCATCAGACAAACAATATCTATCACATTTTTCGTTAAATTCATTTATTACATCTTTATATGTCATTTACCTTATTCCTTTCGATGTAGTTGTTTTAACCACAAAAACTCAATCATCATAGGTTTCGTCATATATTTGTTGTAATATCTGTTTTGCTTCAAAAATATTATTTCGTGCATTATCAATCTTATCTATTGCTTTTTGTATTTCTTCGGCAATTTCTTCATTGTTGACCATTTCTGCACCTTTTAACTGGTACATCCTTGTCATTAAATCAGATACATCTTGATAAAGATATTGTGATGCTCTTAATGTTTTCCTCATTTTGTACCCCCTGTGGTGTATGGCTGTTTTAACCACCCATTTCATGCCTATCACCGATTTTTAACGTATTTTCCCACCCATCATCAATAACTGTCTGCCGTTTATTTGCATCCCTTAATCGTTTGTAGTCTTGTAAACAATAAATTACAGCAGTCCAAAACGCATTGTCATATAAAGATTCACCTGAACCCATTATGCCATTTATAGTTTCCACGATTCCGTCTATACCACCATACGGTTTTAAGCGTTTATCCATTTCTGTCTTCCCTCCATTTTACAAAAGCACCTACAACAAGCATCTCACCTAAAATCACGCCCATGCACATACCACCAATAAACCAAAACAATTCCATGACGTTCATTTTTTCTTTTTCTCCTGTTCTTCAAGAACTTTAGTGTGTGGTTGTTTCAGCCACTCAATAAAACTTTTTTTATTTATACTGACATATCTTTGTAATTCGTCAGTTCTTCCATCACAGTAAAATCTATATAGCACTTCTGCTAACTGTTCCATTGAACAGGTCTGTAAATATTCATATTCAGTCAGTAATTCATTCACTTGGGTAAAATGATTTTCAAACTCGGTCATAGATAGTAACAGCGAATTCTCTTCATTTGTGATAATCACTTTTCTTCTTTCGCCATCAGAATTAACAATATATTTTTCCACATCCCAAAAAGAACCTGTTTTTATTGAACCATATTGTTTAATACATTGATACATCATTTTTCCCCGCTTTCATGTTTCTCTTTTAACCACTTAACTATCGCTCTGTAATCACAATCAGAATTAACCGCAATATTAATTATTCTTTTCGCCTTTTCTTCGGTTGGCAAACTACAGAACCACTCCTCGTTGTTCAATGGTTCAACGACACCTTTTCCACCACAATATTTACATGGAACAACATCAACCAATCCGTCAACAAGCACCAATTCAACAGTTCTGCCTTTACATACTGGACATTTCACTTGTATATCACTCCTTACCCGAAACGAGATTCAGCATCCCAATTAACAAATCTGTCTACGGATTCTTCTTCAACAACTTTCATCCATTTGTCTATATAGTCAGATGCTTCGCCTTTTGTTGTACCCGTAAATTTTTCACCAAATTCGTCTTCTAATTCTTTAATCAGGTTTACTTGCTTTAATGTGGGTTTATCAGTTCGCCAGTCCATTATTCATGTGTCTCCTTTAGCCACTTTACCCACTCATCTTCATTTTCCATATACTCATTTTCATTAATATCATCGGGATATAATTCTGCATCATGTAATGCCATACGCAGTTTAGCGTTGATTTTATCGGTTATCCATATTGCTTTTTCTTCTGTAGTCAGCGTGTGTAACCATTCTTCATTGGTCTGGTTGATATGACCTGTTTCATTAATGTGACCTGTTTCATGACAAGTGGCACATGGAATATGGAGATATGCATTCGTCCGCTTATCATAAATTTTTTCGATTCCAGTGCCATCACATATTGGACATTTAGCCATTATGTGCCTCCTTTAGCCATTCTAATATATCATTTTTATATGTTTTTATTTTTTCAGATAGCACTGTTAACTCGCAAGGTATAAACCTTATAACAAACCCTGTTAGCCATTCTGCCACCACCCGTATTTCATGCATTTTTCCCATTTCTTCAATGTGTTTCATTTTCCATCATTCCACCGATTTCCATAAAAACAACCTTTCCGCTTATTCCATATCTCGGCTTTACTTCATACCATCTGTATGTTCTGTCTTTTCCCATTTCGATAGTAACCATTTCATAATCTTCTTTGCCTTGTGCCTTTGCTTCTTCGTAAAATTCTTTGATGGTCATTCACTATCACTCCTTACCGCAAAAGAACAATAATCATCTTTACACCTGTCAACACTAAAAGACGCACCGCCCTCATTATCTGACACAACAGATTCACATTCACATTCCCCGCAACGGCTTTCCTTGCTGTAGGGACGAAACCAAACACATTCTTCACAAGTTATAACATCTACCAACATTTGTATCCACCTGTATTTTTCTTAAATATCATAATCGCTCACTTTATCATGCCCACATTTCTCACAATAAACAATGTCGTAAAACTGACCTGTATAATCACACTTACCTATTAACCTGAAATACCTGTCTCCTTGTAATATCAGTTTATTACAATTGCGACAATGATATTCTTTTTTTGCTTTCTGCCATTTAAAGACTGTAAATGGATTACTTGAAAATGCGTGAACGCCCATTATAAAATATCCCCCGAATTCTTTTCCTCTGAAGGACTAACAATATAACCATTACGGATAATACTGCTAATCATCCAATCATATCCACAAAAACCATCAGACAATTTCATAAGTTTTTTAGCATTACGACCATCTATTTTCCTTACGGAAACACAGGCAGTCCATCCATCGCTCCAAGAATAGGTATAATCTTTATTTATTATGTTTTTCAAAGTTTCTTTTGAAAATCCCCATTCCCGTTTGCAACGGATAAACCGTCTGTCTTCCCCAGACCAACGGTTATTCCAGCTGCCACGGTTCGGCATTGATAATTCAAACACTATCATATATATCCACCTGCTTCACTCATCCTACATGATGTTCAATACAGAAGTCACACAGTGCTTTGATGGCATACTCTTCCTGACGGAGTGTTTCCTTATTCCGCCTATATTCCGATTCACGGATACAATCTTCCACTTCCTTGAGAAGCACTTCATACTCACCCCAGAGATACGGGTCCATCATCGGGAATATTTCGTGCATATTGGCAAGCAATTCATCCAGTGTCGGTGCGCTTGTCAGAAGGCGGGTCAAAATCTCGTCGCTTCGTTTCCCGTAAAACTCAAACCTGTTCTTTTCAGGCTCAAGCGGGCAGAGGCGGAACACGACTTTAAAGTCCGCATTCCTGCCAATCTTGTCCAATACAATTTCCTGTGGCTTCAGTTTTGCGTCCAGCTGTTCCTGCAGTGTCTGTTTGTCAAAATGCTTTTCCATACAATACTCCTTACTGTTACCGCTTCCACACTTTATCAAAATGCATGTCAGTATAATCTTCCTGATAAAAAATATCTGGGTATCCTTCTTCTGCCATACGGGAACAGATGCGTTTTACAAGGGACTCCATCACATCCCCGTCAGACCCTGTCACAATCAGACAGCCGTATGTGTTTCTGGCGGTGGAAAGTTTCTGCCCCAGAAGGTCTGCGATGAAGTTCGTAATGTCACGACCTTCCGCATATACACGGAAAAAGCGTTTATCTTTGCCGTTTCCTTTGGGGTCACGGCGGAAAGAATGAAGGTCAATCCCAAGTTTTACAGGTGTCTCCAGTTCTAATAATGAAAGATAATTCACCAAAGGATATGCACTCATAATAGGTTCTCTCCCGTCTGGAGTAATAGTACCATTCTTCAAATTCCTCCTCTTTTATCTATACCAATTATAACATACATTGTATAATTTGTCAAGTAAAAAGGGTTTAGTTTTACGCAAAATTTCAACAAAACAAGAAAAAGCGGAAACATAGGAAACATATTTCCGCTTTTCTGTTAACATTATCCTGTGATTACATCAAAGGGCTGGGATTTCCACCCCTGCAGACGGTACAGGAACAGCCCCGCCCTGAAGATACCGTTCTTTTTATCAACCAGCACAAACTCACGACAAGGAACGTTGTTGACGACATATTCTTTATGGAAGCGGACTTTGTCCCCCTGCTTCAGGGAACTGACCTGCATCCGCTGTATCTTTTTCTTCTGAAGTTCTTCCCTGCACGTTTCCCGCCATTCCCGACTGTATTCATCGTTGGTATCGCTTAAAGCGTTCAATACCTTGGCGCTGGCATGGTAGTAACAAGGTCCGCAGGAATCTGTCATTTCTTTGTACAAAATTTCCCCGTTTTCGCTGTGAATCAATACCACCAGCCCGAATACGACATTTCTGACGCTGTCCTTTACCGCTGCGTAAAACTCACTGCCGTAGTTGTTCTGTGCCACGATTTTCATACGGTTCGGCGTCTTGGAATCCCAATATTCATATTCAGGGATAAATACTTCTTTCCAGTATTCTTTCGGTGTCCGTTCCGTATAAACTCCCGTCCAGCCCATCTGTTATGCTCCTTTCTTCTCCCTTTCAAATGCTTCAAATTCATCAAATCCGTTGATATAGGCATAAATCCAGCTTTTCATGTCAGGGTCGTCCTCTTTGACGACAACTTCCCTGTTCCCGTGTACAAAATGTATTCCGTCCTCTGTTCTGTATATATCCCCTCCGATATCCTCTATCGTATAGGAATCGGCATCAGTTTTTTCCCAACCGATATGTTCCGTCCGTAAAATCTGTTCCAGCAGTTCCATGTTGTCCTCCTACCGTGTATAGTATTTCTCAAGGATATCCCGTTCTTCGTAAGTGATAATCCCTGCGTCAGCCAGCCCGTTCATGTAACCGCAGAGGTACGCCTCTTTACTTTCCCGACAGGCGGTACATCCTTCCTCTCCGGAAGAATAAACCAGATAGTCACGGGACGACAGAATGCTTTCCTGTACCACTTGCGGAAGCCTGTCAAAGATACCGCAGGCATTCTCTTCCAGTTCTATCATTTCTTCAACGCTTAACCTGTTCCTCATGTTATCCCCCGCTTTCTTTTCTTTTACTATATATATTATACTACATATAGTACAAATTGTCAAGCATTTTGTCCATAAAATCAACAAATAAAAACGAACACTAACAGAGGCAGTACCTCTCCCGAAGATTCCTTGCCTATTGATAACAAGGCGGAGATATCCTGTCAATGAGTTTACGAAATTGACGGGATAGTGAAGCCTGTTACAATAGGGGCGGGAATCGGAGGGCGTATTTTTCGGGTTGTCTGTTACCGAAGGCGAAAAGCCGAAGGACATGGTTTTCAGGCAGGCTTGCCTGCCGTTATAATCAAAAGGTTTCTGACATGGCAGAAACCTTCCTGTCGGGCGCAAGCCGTGTGGCAGGGATTTTGAAGGTACGGGGACAAAAAGAAAAGCCAGCTTTGAGCTGGCTTTGTTTGGCTTTAGATGGTATCAGAGATTTCCGTCGTCCCAGTTTACAGTCAGTTTGTAGGCTTTGGCGATTCTGAAACCGTGTTTCACGGTGATTTCTTCAGGGATGGAGTCCAGAGTATTTCCAAAATATACGCCGTCCTCTTGTACCATTTTGATGAATTTTGAAATGTACAGGGGGTTATCTTTGTTGGCTTCATATTTATCCTCGATGATATATTCCGCATAAGCGTTCTGGATTTCTTTGGCAAGCGCTTCTTCGTCTGCGTGGTTCTTGGTCGTGATAAGGGTCAGGTTCAATCGTAAGGGAACTTCGTTGACGTAGCGTGAAAATTCATATGCTTCAAAGTTGATAATGCTGTCTTTTTCAATCATGGTGTTTGCTCCTTTTCTTTTCAATTCAGGCAATCGCAAGGTTTCGTTTCAGGTAGTAGTAATAGCCAGACGCTTCGCCTTCTTCCTCGTCGTCAAGGTCGATGTGGATTCCAAGGATAGCGTTCGTGATAAAACGGACGATGGCGTCCTCGTTCCGATGGGCAAGATATTCTTCGACAGAATCAAACTTACTGTCGTACAGCGGGTCAAAATAAAACTCATTGTCGTTCATCTTGCAGACGATACCCATACACCCGTATTCACTGATGCCGTCCTCATGGACGATGTGCAACAGCCCTTTGCGGTATCCTTCACGGACAAGCTCCAGCAGTTCGTTTTTGTCAATCTTTACTTTCATGGTTGCTCCCCCTTTAACATCCGCTGTTTATAGTATCTTCAGCCTCTAACTTATTATACTATATATAGTACAATATGTCAAATCTTTTGACGCTTTTTTCGGTCAAAAAACAGGCAAAAATCCGCTTTTTTCAGTCAAAAAACGCTGTTCCCTGACCGCTTCCCTGCTCATGGATAACAGGGCTGAAGCGTTCCGTCAATGAGTTTACGAAATTGACGGAAGGGAGAAGCCTGTTAATATATAAGAAGGAAGCGTCAGGCTTTTAAGGAAGAAGGCGACCGCACTGAAAGGAGGACGCCGATGGGTTTGGTTTTCAGGCAGGCTTGCCTGCCGTTATAATCAAAAGGTTTCTGCTTTGGCGGAAACCTTCCTGTCGGGCGCATGCCCGTATATAAATGTTTCAGAAAACAGAAAAGCCAGCCTGTTGGCTGGCTCTTTGGTTTTGTACTGGCTGTAAGATTACCACCAGCTTGAATAGTAGACAGCGTCACCTTCCTTCAACACTGCTCTTGCCTTTTTAATGAAATCAAGAACGGACGGCATATCTTCTTCATAATGCTCGCCGAAGAAGAAGCCGTATGTTTCGGGAAGTTTTTTTGCCTTTACATCTTTTTCCAAGGCGTCAAGGTCGTTTTCTTCTACACGGACGACTTTACAGTTAAAGACTTCTGTCCCACCCTTTTTCTGATAAAGGTTTTCCATGAAACCCTGCAGGCGGGGTACTTTACGCCAGTAGTAAAGTTCTTCGTAGGCTTTTTCCTTGTTGATTTTTTCTTTAAATGCGATGTCGGATACAACCGCTTTTTTGCGGACACGAAAAGCGTACTGGTCTAAACCCATAAGATTTCCTCCTTTTTGGGACTGGTAGTATTTTTTTGTTCCCTATATTATTATACTATACATAGTACAATTTGTCAAGTGTTTTGTCTTGCATTTTAAGGTTTTTTATTTCTTTTAACAGGCGTCACAGAGACGGTTGGATAAAGGCTTTTGCAAAGCAAAAGGCTTCCTGTGGGACGCCTGTTAAAACGTCAGGCTGTATAAACAAAAAACGCCCCGCATAGGCTACCTGTGTGCGGGGCAAAGGAGAAACCTTATTCAGCAAGAAAATTTTCTTTGAGTTTTCCGTTAAAATTGGCAATATTGTATACGACACTTTTCATATCATAGTCGTTATCTTCGGTCAAAAGCTCGGCAAGGTCTGTATCATGGCTAAAATGTTTGTACTGAAGGGAAACGATTCCGTAACACTTGTCTCCTTGTTTTGCATAGGCAACGGCATCTTTGATTGCCTGTTCCAATGTGTGGTAATAGGTCATCTCCCAATCGTAGAACCCGAATTTTTTGTTATAGACCTGTGAATAGTTCTTGTATTCCTTGTCATTTTTGTCAAGCAGTTCGCCTGCGTCCAAGAGATAGACATATCCTTTTTCCATGGCAAGTCTCCTTTATTCTTCTGATGCTATGATGCCCCATCGTTCAAATGTCTTTTTGATGTGTTCCGCAAGATAATCATAGTCATGTCCGTAGATGTTGGCAGATTCTTCGGGGCAAAGAGTTTCGTTATAATCCCGTTCTTCGTTGGGCAAAGTGATTTGTTTCTCAAAATCAAGGAAGTCTTCAAAAATATCTATAATCTGCCCTGTCAGTTCAGGTTCGTCTTCCGCAGAGACTTTACGGATTCCGTTCACCACACGGGTCGTTTCTTCATAGTCCTGTTCTGTGATTGTGTTGTAGCAGGAAAGAAATGCTGTTTTGCTCAAACAGAAATAGTCCCGCATTTTTTCTTTATCATCGATAAAATCCATATATTTTCTCCTTATCGCTTATTTTTCCAAATATCATTGGCAACAGAGAGTATGGCAGATTCTTCTTCTTTAGTCGGGTTTTCCCTTCCTTGCCCTTCGTTGTCCATGATATAGGTCAGCCCTGTATCCTTGAACGCAACATCAAAGGAAGTGTTATCAGAGACCCGTTCTATCGTGATGATGGTATATGCATGCCCTTGCGGGTCGATAAAATCCCAAGTATCGGTATGAATATATTTTTCCGCCTGTTTCTGTGCCATCTCTTTTCCCCCTGTTTTCCCGTCTTATTGTTCTTCTATCTGTTTGTACCCGATAGAGTCCTGTGCGAAAAGCAACATAGTGGAACGGACTTCGTTCAGTTTTTCCAATGCTTCACAGACAAGGTTCAATCGATTCAGATTCGTGGTATAGGCATTCAGTGTGTGCCACCTGTCTTCTTCGTTCAAAGGATAGCTTGTCAGATTATAGGACAGGTTCTTATGCTTTTCGAAAAGTTCCTTATACTGATGCAACAGGATTTCTTTCTGCTGATTCAACAGGTTGCAGACGTTTTTAGTTGCTTCTTTCGGGGAAACATATTCGTTCATATCTGTCATTCCTTTCTTTGTCTGTCAGAAGAAACAGGGGCGGAAACCGCCCCTGTGGTTTTATCAGCAGGCTGCCCACCCGTAGAAGCAGTAAGCGTGGATTTCACGAAGCATTGCCCCTTTGGGTACGCTCTTGGGACGGCTCTTCGTAACTCTCACATCAAGGGTTACAGTGGCAAGGTCTGCCTTCCCGTTCTCGGTCACGTATTTTTTCTGAATTACGTGTGTCTTGCGTTCCCGTAACGTTTCTTCCATCGCATATTTTTTCGCCTTTTCCATGGTATCAAAAGCTTTGGAATAACCCGTTATATCTCCGCAACCGTCAAGGCTGTGTACGCAGTACTTTACTGTCGCTTTGCCTGTGTTTTTCTGCATTTTCGGTTTAATGATTTCATAGTGGTGGACGCCCATATCCACGCCGTGCGCTGACCACTTGCTGACAGAACTGTTGACAAGCATCTTTTCGGCTTTTTTCTCATTGCCTTTCACATACTTATCAGCAAGCTTATAGACCCGACCCAACGTACAGGTAGTGAAACTCCCGTTATAGGGGTCAATCCCATACTCTTCCGCATCTTCATGGCAGACATCTCTGTAAGCTTCGTTCGCTGTAGTTCCGTATGCCGTTCTCCAAACTTCACAAGCACCCATTTTTTTCGCTCCTTTAATTTTTTTATTTGCTTTTCAGCTTCTAACTTATTATACTATATATAGTACAATTTGTCAAGTATTTTACCTTTTAAACAACCCTCAAAAAACCACAAAAAACACGAAACCCAATCCCGATGCAATTGCCCCGAACGCTTCCTCGCTGTATGGTAACAGAAGCGAAGGCGCCCCGTTCAATGAGCTTGCGAAATTGACGGGACGCAGAGCCTGTTATAATAGAAGCGGGAAGCATGAGGGCTGTGGTTAAGGAAACTATCCAAAGCCGAAGGCGGATAGTGTAAAACCGTCAGGTTTGGTTTTTAAGGCAGGCTTGCCTGCCGTTTCTTTTATAAAAAAGTTTTTGCAGAGCAAAAACTTTCCGAAAGGTTTGAGTTTTTGTTGTTTCGTCGGAAATTATCTGATATAATTTAGGTTATGGTTTTTTGTTTTTGTGTTATTATAAAAGAAAAGTTCAAAGGAGCATGATTTTTATGGAAAAGATTAATGTTAGCATTCATAAAAAGGATGCAGAGGAAATCTCATTGGTTCAGGATGCGGTCTTGAATTATCATAAACAACATGACGGCTTTTTTTTGATGACCACAAGGAAAGATTTTAATAATAAGTTGATATCCTGTGCAGACAAGATGGAATCGTGGCATGGGAAATGTGTTTCAGATGGGATGGACACACTTACGATGTTCGGTTTGACAGGCATGCAATATTATAATTGTATTGCTCATGTTGAAAATGATGAAACGAGGGAATGGATGGGGCTTGTGGCTGGTTCTGATGACGCAGGTCACGGTGTGTTGAAGTTTGTTGGTGAAATCAAGTCTGAAGAGTCCAAAAAAAATTTGCGAAGAGTTTTTGAACTTGGAAGTTTTTGAGAAATATGGATACGAGAAATCCTCTTTGAATCAGGAAAACGGGTTGTATGTTGCGGAAGGGTTGACTCCGGAAGCGTTAAGCCGTTTAACTGTAAAAGGTACTTTTTCATCGGTTAATTTTCTGACAGATGAGGAAAAGGCAGATATTGGACAGTATCTTGGGGAAAAAGAAGGCAATGAGGATATTGAAAAATTACAGCAGTTTATTGCCAGTTCTGATAAAACATTTAACACGAACGGTTCGCTGAAGCTCGATGATAAGATATCTTTTCAATTGAGGGAAGACACGATTGAGTGGATTCCGACAAAAGTGGACGGTTTGTTTATCCAGAAGTTTGATGTTGTTAATCAGGATAATCAGAAAAGCAATATATATTTAACGTTGATTACGGTGAACGCAAAAGAGTTGGGTGACCGTATCGGTGTAAATATGAAACCTTTGGATGATACCCTTGCTGACAAGAAGGTGCTCGATAATAAAAAGGAAGAAAGACGGGAACAGGCGGTAACAAGGATAGTGGACTTTACTTTCAATAAAAAACCAAACACCCTGAATCATGGCATGTAGCAATGCAAAGACCACATATAAAAGAACAGGTCATATCCGTTCTGGATACGACCTGTTTTTTTATTTTGTTGTGAACCCGATAGGATTTTTGTTATCTTCGATGCCCAGCAGGTTTTTCCTGATATGTTCCAAAGGCGGTACGTCTTTCGGGGAAAGGACTTTGAGGTTCTTGATTCCTTCCAGATTCGCTGCATGCTGGATGATGATTTCCTGCATCAGTTTGTCAATGAACCTGCCGTTGCCTGACCCTTCGGTATCAAGCGCTGCACGGATATGGTCAACGATTTTTTCCCGCACTCCTTTCCGTACGGTAAATCCTGCCTTATGTGCTTTTCTGCAGAAGATTTCTGTCATCTCTTTTTCATTGTAATCGGAAAAATCAAACGTATACCCGATTCGGGATTTCATACCCGGGTTCATTTCCACAAAAGTTTCCATTTTATCTTTGTATCCTGCAAAGATGATGACCAGCCTGTCTTTATTGACTTCCATCATTTTTATCAGGACGGACATGGCTTCTTTTCCATAGTCATTGCCCCCAGCGCCTGTTCCGTCGCTTATGGCATATGCTTCATCCACAAACAGTACGCCGTCCAGAGCGCTTTCTATCACTTCTTTTGTGATGCCTGCGGTCTGTCCGAGGTATTTACCGACCATATCAGTGCCCTGTATCTCGACAAACTTGTCTTTTTTGCAGATGCCAAAATGATATAACATCTTGGCGATGATACGGGCTACCGTGGTCTTTCCCGTACCGGGGTTTCCAGTAAACAGCATATGGTTGTTGGGGACTGGGATGTTCATGTTAAACTGTTTGGCTTTTTGTGTGAACTGGAGGTACTTGGACATTCCTTTGACCTGTTTTTTCACGGAATCCATACCTACCATTTCATCCAGTGCTTTTTCTGCGTTCTGAATGTTCCGTGTATTAAAATCGGGAGGCATCTCCCCTGTTGTTTTTACACAGTCGGATAGGTAACAGGCAAGGGATTCGCCACGGAACGGAAAATAATCAGTATTTCTTGATACATAATCAAGAAACGTGTCTTTTTCTATTACAGGGTCTGTTTTGGACATGCGGGAAAGGAAACGGTGATACACATCTTCAGGCGTATCGTTCGGTACGGTGATGGTGTGTGGCTTGTACAGCGTTTCAAAAACGATGTCCAGCGTATAGAACTCATCTACTTCTGTTTGTGTGCCTGTCAGGATGATATAGACATCTGGTCTGTATTCCCGTAATATTTTCAGGCAGTGTTCCATCATCTTGGCACGGTCGTTTGTATATTCTTTGTTATTGTATTTGTTGTACCGCATCCAGAAGGATAATCCGTTCAGGATATATACGGTATTTGTTTTGGGATACTTAAACTGGATATCCACTGTATCGCTGTAGCCGTCACGTATTCCGTCTGTCATATGTTCCATGAACTGGGAGATGCTTTCGTGGATACAGATGGCGTTCAGATATGGGGAGGCGGTCTGAAGGGCGGAAGCAAGTTTGTTTGCTTTTTCTTCTACGGCATTGGTGTCTTCCCCAATTACCACACCGTAATATCCGTTGATGTTTTTTCCTAATTTAACGGAACGTTTTATTTCCGCCGTAATTTCTTCTTCTTCTTTTTTCCGCTGGTTGTAAAATGTTTCGTACCGTTCTTCCTGCAAAAGGTCATATACGATGGCAATCAGGGAAACAAGCGTCCGTGCGTTTGTCTCGTATTTCCCCAAAAAGACATCACGGAAAAACTCTTCCCGTTTCAGGCTGGAAGACGGGATATATAAGGCATATTTAAACCTGTATGGGATGACTTCATTTTTTGATTCCAGTTCATTGAATTCTTCTTCGGAAAACTTTCCTTTATAACTTTCAGAGAAAATATCGCTCATACAGGCAGGATAACCGATGGTCAGGCGATATGTTTCTCTTTTCTCTTTATCCCAGACGGTATAAGGCAATACTGCTGCGGTATCAATGATGCGTTTGGCAAGCCGTAACGCAGAAGTGGGAATATTCAGGGTGGAAAGATACTCGTTGCTGAAATGGAACAAGAGCGGTTCAAGCAGTTTGTATGTTTCAAATTCTTTTTTCTTGTATTCTTCCCGCATCTGATATTCGGCGTCAGGCTTTGTGAGCCGAATATAATGGAGATAGCTGGCAATCCTTCCGATACATGTATAGCAGTATCGGGCAAGATAGCAGTATTTCATTTCAGTGCTGCTACAGGAGAAAAAGCTTGTATTGAACGGGACGATTCCGTTTTCTTCACGGACATCGGCACGGAAACGTCTTACTCCTAACCTGCATGCATCGTTTAATACAGGTGCTTCTTTGGCGGCGAAAGACAGCACATTGACTTCCGTGTCCTTGTCGTAGTGTTTTTTCAGGTCTTTTTCATCAGGGTCGTCATCCGTATAGAACAGGTCGCAGCAAATCTGCGTCTGTATCAGGTCATTGTTGTTTGATGCGGGATGAACGGTTAACAGGGTGCTTAATTTGTTTGCAATGCGGTACATAGGTTCGGGAACGTCTGACAAATCCATATTATATTTTAATCTCATCTCGACTTCTTTGATGGATTTTACAGGCGTTATTTTATTATCCTGTTCCACTATATCCTTTACTTCTTGTTTTTCTTCCATTGTGTCTCCTTTCATTATTTTATTTATCACTTTATTATACTATATTTAGTACAAAAAGTCAAGTTGAAAACGCTATATGTTGTAGCAATTTATATATTTTTTTTAGATTGAGTATTTTTAAATGACATGGTATAATATTTATAAGTATCGATTTGCTATTTAATTAAAAAAGGAGGAAAGATTTATGAACAAAGTATTTAAGGTGATTTGGTCAAAGACCAAGAATTGCTATGTGGTTGCCAGTGAACTGGCAAAATCACATACGAAAGCTCCGAAGTCAAGTGTATTGAGTCGGACATTAGTGGCAGGTGTGTTAGCTTGTGTTTGTACATTTGGAGCGGCTGTCCCGTCTTATGCTGCAATTGCACAAGGAGATACTAATCCTGCTACTGGTGGAGACGTATGGGATTATTTGCATAGTTGGACAATTGGAATTGGAGCTAATTCTAATCCTGGTTATTCTTCTGTTGCAATTGGTCCTGATTCTTCTGCAGGTTATGATGGTACAGCTTTAGGTCCTAATGCTCATAGCAATGGATATTCTGTAGCTGTTGGTTATAATACTTCTGCCGAAAATGAAAGTATTGTTGTAGGTAATCAATCTGTTGCGGGGCAGCATAGTGTTTCTATTGGTATTTCAACAGGATATTCAGATTTATATACAACGCCGTTAGTTCCTGCTGTTAATGCAGTGTCTATTGGTTATCAAGCAACGACTTATGATACAGGTGTGTCTATTGGTTATCAGACAGAGGCAGGAGCGAATGCAGTTGCCATTGGTAAAGGAAGTTCTGCTCATAATGGAGGAGCTATTGCAATTGGACAAGATGTATCTGCAAAAGGATATGAATCTGTAAGTTTTGGTAATAATACGAAGAGTAATGCAGAACACTCTATTGCGATTGGTAAATCGTCTGTAGCAGGTTGGTCAAATCAAGATGGTAATACATTAAATGCACCTAGTAATGCGGTAGCAATTGGTTCAGCAGCCCGTGCTATTCAAAATTCTTCGGTTGCACTTGGGTGGGATGCAGTTGCAGGTGCAGAAGATGCCATTGCTATTGGTACAAATGCGTTAGTAGGTGACCCTTTTACAACTGATTCTAATTCTTTACTGGGTGAAGGTTCAATTGCTATTGGTAGAGAAGCTTCTGCGACAGGGGTAAATTCGGTTGCCATTGGTAAATTTTCTAAAACTATGGAAGATAATGTATTTTCTGTTGGTGATACAAATAAAGAACGTCGTATTACGAATGTCGCAGCAGGTGAAAATCCGACTGATGCGGTTAATGTAAGTCAGTTGAACGCAGCGATTGCGGGAGCTGGTGGTGGCGGCGGTGGTTCTACTCCGTATGTAGGGATTAATTCTGCCGCCGGCGGTGGAAACGAAGACGGTTCAGGTGCAGTTGGAAATCATGCGATAGCTATTGGTGCGGATACATTAGCTAATGGTGCAAGTTCAATAGCTATTGGTAAAAATGCTAATACTAGAACTAATACTACTATTGCAATTGGTGTTAATTCTTTATCTAATAATTATGCTGCGATTGCGATTGGTACTAATGCTGTAGTAAAATCACAGGGTGGTATTGCAATTGGTTCTGGAGCTTCCATAGAAGGTTCTACTACTAATATTACTGCAATAGGTGCATCTAGTAGAGCAAATGGACGTGGTGCAGTTAGTTTGGGTCATAATGCATATGCTCTTACTGGAGGACTTGCACTTGGTCAAAATGCTGTTGCGGGAAATGGACAAACTGCAATTGGTGCAGATTCTGTAGCTGAAGGGACACGTGTAGTTTCTGTAGGACATAAAGCAGGAGATACATATTATAATGTTTCTGAAAATTCTACAGTAAACGATTTTACTGCAACATATACAGAAGAACAATATGATGAAGATTTATTTAGAAGAATTATAAATGTAGCTGATGGTTCTTCTGCTAATGATGCTGCAACTGTTGGTCAGACAATAGAACTTGTTGCAGGTGATAATGTAACGATTGCTCCTGATACGACAGCGACTAATTCAATTGGGCAGAAACGGTATAAAATTTCTGCTGTTGGCGGTGGAGCATCCTATTCTGCAGGAGATAACATCTCTATTGAAAACAATATAGTATCTGCTACGGGATTGGTTAAATATGATAATGAAGATAAAGATGTTGCCAGTCTGGAAGGTGTTCGTGGAACAAAACTGACCAACCTGAAAGCCGCTAATCTTACACAGGCTTCTACCGATGCTGTTATTGGTAATCAGCTGTGGTCAGTTAAGCAGGACATTATTGGTTTTGCATCTGATATTAATCGCAACAAGGCAAACATTACTACGCTGAACCAGTCTGTAACAGATGCACTGTC